>JAEEGL014969538.1_pt1 | contig 14105 bp, 11 predicted proteins | sample 9134231 | NCBI WGS metagenome assembly JAEEGL01 (sample SAMN16246548, study PRJNA631951) | gut metagenome | biome: gut microbiome; feature: rumen; material: fiber-attached | host: Bos | place: Iran: Karaj | collected 2018-10 | reverse complement strand
GTCCAGAATACCGAAAGAAGGCGGCGGATTTTTTGTGTTTTCCACAAGATTGGTATCCAATGAAGGCAAATTGTCTTTTGGTGGATAGTCGATGACAGGTTGCTGTTTACCAGCTTGGATGAGAACACGGCCCCAATAGGCGGAATCGCAGGTTGTATTGTTGTTCGGACCTGGATGGACTTCAAGGCGGAGGTCGATCGTTTTTCCTGCAAAGGCGATCAAATTGATGTCTTCGTCTTTCCAGACGCGGATGTTTTCATGACGGTCGTAGAGCTTTTTCAGCGGCTGGCCGACTTCGGCGGCCTGAACGCGATAGGTGACGCCGTCACTAGGCGGTTCGTCTGGCCTTTCTCGCCGTTGCGAACGGGAGAAGAGAAAATGGATATCATTGGATTTCGGTAATTTAAGACGGAAAGTGACAGCAGCCGTGCCATTGTTTGGACGCCATGGTGGATGCATGAAAATGGCACGGTAGGTTGTGTTTTTGCCGTTGGCGTCCGGGCGTGTCTGATAGTCTGAATTGACGTTGGCGCCGCTTTCGGCGATATGGCCTCTCCAGCCGATGGCGCGGTATTGGACGGGTTGGCCAAAATACTGCCATTCGATGGAGGCGTCATCGACGTGGTCCGCCAGGCAGATGGAGGAGCCGTCATTGACGGCGATGACGGGAATGTCCGGCTGTTTTGGGAGATTGACGGCGAGCTTGCCTTGCTTGACCAAGAAGATTCGGACGGCGTCAAGTGTCTCTGCCTGAACGCCTTCCGCTGTAAAGACGGCCTGGGCGTGGACGGGATAGCGGGCGTCGAAGACGAACGGGCCGGAGATGATTTCGAACGTCATGTCTTTTTGCGAATTCGGCGGCAGTTCGGCCCTCTGGACGGCAGTTCCCACGACTTTCCAGTCGTCCACAAGCTTGTGGACGGTGACGGCAGCCTTTGCGGGCTTGTCCGTTTTGTTGAAGACCGTGACGGTGACAGGCGACGGCTTGTCCGGCTGGACGATGTCGGCGACAGGCTGGACGAGAAGTCGGCAGTTTGCCGTTGAGACATCGAATCCATCAAAAGCGCTAAGGCGTATGGCGCAGAAGAGAAGAAGAGCGAGAACAGGTTTGCGTGTTGGCATGGTGTTGTATGATCAGTTCGTGGGGGAAGAATGAAATGTATGAGAGTAATCTATATAAATATAGGTATAATGTCAAACACGGATGACGGAAAAATGGCGTCTTGTGATTTCAGCAAAGAAGAACGGGGCCGTTGCATGCCTTGTAAAGGTTTTGCAACAGCCCCGTGTTTTTTGTGTGGGGAATAATTGATGAAATGTCAGAAAGACGGTGATTGTTTCATTTATTTCGCTGTCTTGGCATTGTTTTCTTCTTTGACATCGTCGAGGAATGTTCTGAGTCTTTCCCGTGACTTGCCAATATCGTCGTTGTAGATCGGCGTGGTGATTTGATAGCTATGCCATTCGTGGTTCGGATTCCAATGTCTTCTGAATGATATGAAGCTTGGCGTGGTGAATTTGGGGGAAGAGTACCAATACCAGCAGAGCATCAATTTATTGCCGCTTGAATAGGTGATCTCCGTAATCGTGATTTGCGCGAAACGGAATTCAATCGTTTGAAGCTTTTCGCTTAAGATGGTAACGCCTTGAGTCCGAAGACAATGGGATGGCGGATGGATTTGATGGACGTTTGTGCCAAGCTCGATGGCCAGAACGCCAATGGCTGAATCTTCGGTTCCGAACGAGTATTTTTCCAGTTTTTTGGAGCCTGCGAAAAATTGGAGATCGCCTTGCGTAGGCGTCATGGCATAGCCTTTGGCGTTTTTGAACATGCCGGCTGTGAAGTCAGGAATGAAGGAGGCCGATTTGATATGGGCCTCTTTTTGGACGGCTACGAAAAAGATCGCGAAAAAGAGAGCGCACAGGAAGATCGCGCTTTGTTTTTTCGGAATGAAATGGAGGCGAAGTTGAATGATGGCGATCGTGATGGCCACGAGCGTGAGGAAGATTTTGACCGGCAGGCTGTTAATTCCGACTGGCGCCAGCAGATATGTAATCCAGTAGCTTGTGCTGGTGACGGAGAGGACGAAGACGACAAATGCCGGCAGAAGAATGACGAAGCACTCCCATCCCCAAAGCAGGCAGGTCGCGGAGGCGGCGATCAAAACGCCCGCCATGATGGAGACGGCATGGATGTCTTTCTTGATTCCAAGAAAATACAGTATGGCGAACACAACGATGAGCAACAGGCCTGTCCAATCTTGATGGACTTCTTTTCGGCGGATGCCAATTGATGCGATGCCCAGTGTGACGAATCCCATCAGGAGGAAGATCCAGTCGTTCGAATCGAGCGGAGATTGCCTCCATGCGGTGGTGATGTAGGGGAGCTTGCATGCGTAGGGAAGGCACGCGATCAGCATGCCGAGACCCAACATGGCGTTTTTCAGACTTTTATTCATAATTTGGATTCACTGTTGGCGGTGAAGATGGCTATGCATTGTCCGAATTTGAGGACTCGGATGTTGTGGTTGGAAAAAGCAAACCGGCATACCAGATGAGAATCGAACAGGCGAACACCAGACAGTACCCGAGCGTTGTATGCCATGTATTTTCGAGAATCACTGGCCCGACGGCTTTGTAGAGAAGAATCGTCACGACAATCCGGACGGAATTGGACACGATGATGATCGGCAGCAGGAAGAGATAATGGCAGAGGCTCCAGATGAAGGGCTTGGGCTGCATGTGGATGATGAGGTAGCCGATCAGCAGCATCGCCTCAAGTTGCTCAATGCCGCTGCAGGCGTCTGTGATGACGATTTGCGCCGCACCTGGCATGGTGATGGTGGTCAGATGATATTCGATGTTGACTTGGAGCAACTTGAGCACACATACGGACAAGGCGGTCGAGATGAGGCGGAGCGGATAGGAGATCATCAGAATGAACTGTTCACGCATGGGGATGAACAGGCAGAAGATGATCAATGCGGGGGACATCCACAAGGTGGGCCGCCATCCATGGAAAAACAGCATGCATGTGATGGCGAACAAGGTGATGGCGATATTATGGGGCAGTTCCGTCGGCGAGGTGGCGAAAAGAGGAGGAATGCTTATCGCGAACAGCAGGAGTATCCAGGCTACGACGCGTTCCTTTTGGGACGCTACCGTTGAGTTGTCGGCTCCGTTCACGAAACGGAGAAGCCCGAAATAAACGATGGCGATGGCAAGTGCCAGGGAGGCGATCATACTGTCCCATTGCCCGTTGCATGTCCGGATGGCTTGGACGAGGGCATATACAAAGGATACCAAGCAGATACAGATGCACGGAAGGCAAATGGACAATTTGTCTTTTTGGCGCAACATGGACATCAGGGAATGTCTTTCGCTGCTGGATGGACTGTTTGAAGTTGTCATATGATCGGGCCGCCTCTTTGTCAACTCGCTCTTATTTTTCCTCTTTCTGTGTCTCGTTTGCCTTGTCTTTTTCCAGCTCTTCGTTCATAAGGCTGTCCGCTTGCTTGATGGCTTCGAGGCCGCGTGCGTCTTGCGGGAAGATGCTGAGCAGGTGGTTGGCCTCTGCCCTGATTTTCGCCCAATCCTTTGTTTCGATCAATTTGGCGAGCTTATCCTGTTGCAGGATATACCATGCATTATACCCGCGTTCCGTTGCCTTTTTCTCCATGACGATGGCGTCCAGAGTGTTGTAAGCCTGAGCCAATTCGTTTTCGGTGCCGTTTTCGAAGAGGCGGATGGCGTAAACTTCTTTGCACAGGTTGTTGTTCGGTGAAAGGTCCATGGCTTTCTGGGCATATTCAAGGGCTTTGTCTTTTTGGTTGAGGGCGGAGTAGTTTTCCGACATGTTCAACAAGATAATGTCCGTGGGCTTCTGGCTTATGTCGATGATTTTCTGGTAGGTGGCGTTGGCCTTTTCATAATGCTGGAATGCCGCGTAGAGGAGGGCGACCTTGTACAGGATGGCGGGATGCGCCGTGACGATGTTGTCCAGATGCTTGGCGACATCCTGTTTGTTTTTGGCGAATTCGGCATCCCGCTTTTTCATTTCGGCTTCCGCCTGCTTCTTCTGTTCTTCTTCCGTCAGCTTTTTCTGGCTGGGTTCCGCGGGGGTGGTTTCATCCTCCGGATCGGGCATGATGGCTTCTTGCGCACGAGCGAAGTACTTGAGGGCCTTGCTGTCATCTGAATCATCCGTTTTAATGTCGGCGGCGTATTCCTTGAGGTCGTCACGGAGACGATTGCGGAAACAGAAATCGACATAGAGAATGTTGGCGGCGAGGGAGTCCTGCTCCGAGAGCATGTTCTTGGCGGCTTGTCTGGTTTCTTCCAATTGCTTTTTGGCTTTTTCGCGCACCGCTTTGGCTTCAGCCGTCTTGCCGTTTTGCAGGAGTTGTCCGGCCTCTTCGCTCAGTTTGGCGTAATTCAATTCAAGGGAGGCGAGCAAATTGACGGCGAACGGAGTCAGATCCTTTGGCTTGTTGCCTTCTGCGACCTGCTTTTTCTGGTCTTCATGAAGCTTGTCCAGATTGTTTTTCGCGATCTGGATGGCCTTTTCGAATTCACCGTTGGCGTCATAGAATTTCGCGACATAATTCAGCAGAAGGGGATTGTCCGGATATTTTGCCAGAACGTCGTTGACGTCGTTCTGCGTGAGCGTGCCGTTCTGGAGCTTGTATCCGGTGATGATCTCCGTCAGGAGAATGTCCGGATTCGGCTGATTGGGGATGGGGCGCCATGGCCCGAATTGCTTGAGCACCGGTGCGATTTCCGCGGCTCTCGTGGTCTTGTTTTGGCTTACGAGATCCACGACATAGCGGAAACCGATGTTGAATGCGAAATTGCGGGCGTTGAAGAAAAGCGTTGTCGATTTTCCGTTTTGGTTTTGGCCTTGTTGTTCTGCCGCGATGCGGTTCATTGAGTTAATGTCGGCGTTTTGATTGATATTGAGGATGTCGGTGAGATACTTTCTGGTTTCTTCGACGTTGTCTGCGCAAGTTGCCGCGTAGAGTTTCACAAGAGTGGAGATCGTGGATGAGAAAGCGTCCTGCCATTTGGCGACGTCTTGCGTCACGGCTTTGGCGTCCTGTACCATGAAGGCGTGAAGGGCTTCCAGATAGAGGCCTGTCGTGATTCTGTTATTGTTGCCCGATGTGAATTGCTTGCGCAGTTCAGCCAGCTTGTCTGGCTGCTGGGTCATGAGATAGCATTCGCCCAGTGTCACACCTACCTCATTGGGCGTGTTGCTCTTGGCGTAATCCTCAAGGATTGCCATGGCGTCGGAGATGAAGCCATGCTGATAATAATAGAAGCCCAGCATCGGCCTGCCGATGCGAGGGGATATCTTGGCGGCCTTCTCCATGCATTTCCTGCCGTTTTCCAAGTCATGGATCACGGAATATTGGAGGCCTGACACGTAGAGCGTCTCGAACGCGATGAACCGATCGGACGAGTTGTGGAATTGTTTCAGGAAGTTCAGGATTTGTTCTGTCTTGGGCGTCCCATCCGCCATGAACGCATCGTCAGACAGGATGTAGGCGAGAATAACGCCGAGCTCCGTTTTCTTGACGTTTTCATCTGTGACTTTTTCAAAGGTTTCCTGAGCCTTGCTGCGACCTTCCTGCGCGTATTGGCAGTAGGCGAGCAGGAGGTATTGCTCCTGCGTGAGGGCGTTCTGTGTCTCTTTCAGCGTCAGAGCATCAGAAATGACTCTGAAATCACGCGTCCTCTTCAGGGCGTTGATATAATTGTCGAAGTATTCCGTCTTGAAGGGGTTGAGTTTTGTGGTGCGTTGCCAATACCAGACGGCCTGCGGCCACTCCTCTTCTTTTTCGGCGATATTGGCGAGCATGACGTTGACTTCCTCGTCGTTGTATTGGTCTCTGAGGCATTCGCGGAGCAATGGTTTGGCGTCTTCGTATTTTTCATCCAAGTATGCTTGCTTTGCCTTGTTGAAGCGGTCGAGCTTTCTATGGTGCTTTATGAGCAGGATGCTGACGCATGCGATGCAGAGCAAAAGGATGACGATGGCCGTGGCCAGGAAGACCCGTTTCAAGGTGAAGGCTGCTTTCAAGTTCATTTTTTCTCTCTTTGGGGATTGGCTTGTATGCGTGAATAGAACTCGTTGCTCGGATGAGTTTTTTAATGACGGATGATTTGAAAAAGCGAAAACGGTTTATTATTTTAAAATTATTACACTTGCAAGGAGAATTATGAAGACGCTCGTAAAAATCGAATTTTGTACTGGACTGGTGGCATTGTGCTTTTGGGCTGCGTTTTCCAGCCTCGCCGATGGCGGAAAAACGTCTGACGGGCGTCCCGTCTATTGGCCTTTGACTATCAACGGGTATCTGTATGATCAGGTTGAACTGGCGTTTACGGATGCGGAACTGGCCAAAGGGCTGATGGATCGTGATGTACTGGCGGAGAACGGCGGGATGCTGTTTGTGTTCGAGACGATGGGGCTGCGGTCGTTTTGGATGAAACGGTGCCGTATTGATCTGGATTTGATTTACATGGATGCGGAAGGGGTGGTCGTGGCGACGCACCGGATGAAAATGGAGAAGCCTCAGCAACGCAACGAGAGCGAGGAGGCGTACTATGATCGTCTGCCGACCTATGCCAGCGGGAAACCGGCCCAATTCGTTCTGGAGCTTGCGGCTGGTCAGATAGACTTTTTAGGACTACAGGTTGGCGACAAGCTGGACATCGGCATCAACGACTTGTTGGTCTTGTATCGCAAATTCCATTGACGGGCATCGTTTTCACGCCGTTGTGTTGAAACGGTGCAGGACGCGTTGCCTGAATAGAAAAAACGACATATTCCTAAGTATGTAATATACTCTCACAGGCATGAATTACAAGTTTATCTTCAGGCCATGGTGGATTTATTGGCATTCGGCGAATTGATTTCGCCCTCGGTTGAAATTCACCTATGGCGCGGTCATGGACGAAGGACATGGCCTGAAGGTGCGCCGCCTTGTTTGAAGGGCATGACGAACGCTTCGGTGAAATCATAGACATCATCAAAGTCTTCAATGGAATCGTTTTCCGATTTGCCGAGTATCTTGACGTCGATGAGTTGGTAGATGATTTTACCGAAGTCGCTTGTCCGCTTGATGTTCCATGTGTCGAGAACATCGATGGCGGACGGGCCGAAACGATTGAGGAGGGTGTCTCGGAAAAAGCGGCAGAGATCGGCCCCCTTGATGTCAGGGGGCTCGTTGTCGTCTGCGAAAATGCTCAGCCTCTTGGCTTTGACGATGTTGTCAAGCGCCTTGTGGACAGAGTCCCTCACGAAGCAGTACGCCATAGGGGGGAAGGTGCCGTCTTCCTCGCAGATTTTCCTGATGATGTCGAGTTGTTCTTCCAGTGTCATTATGCGTTGAGCTTGTTGAAGAGCTTTCCTGCTAGTTCGGCCATCTGGTCCATGCTGTCGTATTTCTGCGGTTCGGAAGAGATGACGACCTTGTCGCCCGCGAAGCGCGGCAGGACATGCATATGGCAATGCCAGACGGTCTGTCCGGCGACGCTGCCGTTGTTGAGGAAGAGGTTGAAGCCTTCCGCGTTAATGGTGCGCATGAGGGCGACGCCGATTTTGGGAGCCATCTTGATGATGCGGTTGGCATAGATTTCATCAAGTGTGGTGATGCTGTTCTGATGGTCTTTCGGGATGATGACGGTATGTCCGATGTTGAAGGGGGCGATATCGAGGAAGGCGAGGATGAGATCGTCTTCATAGACTTTGCAGCAGGGGATTTCGCCGCGGATGATTTTGCAGAAAACGCATTCTTTCACAAGTGGCATGGTTTCACCTCAATGGACTGTTTGTTGATGTTGGAAAACTGAAAATGGAGGTGCCGTCATTGCGCGGTTGCGCGCGGTGATTTCGGGGCGACGGCATTTTTGTATTCTTCGATGGCGTTGGCGATGGCCGTCGCCGTGAGCATCTGGCGTTGGCTGTGCGCGAGTGCCTGGCGGTCTCCTGTGTTGGTGAGGAAACCCATTTCGACGAGAATGCTGGGGGCCGCCGTGTCCGCAATGACTTTGAAACGCTTGTGGCGCGCGCCGCGGTCCGATGTCTTGATGGCGGATACAAGACGCTTCTGGATATGATATGCAAGAAACGCGTTTTCAAGATCATAGGTGTTGGCAGGACAGGGCTTCGGCGAAATGACCTTGCTGTCTGACGGCGCGGAGCCGGTAGCCGTGGCGCAATACACTTCAATGCCGTCGATGGCGGGGTTGGCGGTGGCGTTGCAATGGAGGCTGACATAGAGGTCCGGCTTGATTTTGTTGGCGGCGTTGACCCGCTGGTCAAGCGTCGGATAGATGTCGGATTGCCGTGTCATATAAACGGTGTAGCCGCGTTTGCGCAACAGGTCCGCGAGGCGCAGGGATACTTGCAGATTGACGTCTTTCTCTTTTACAACGCCGCTCTGGCAGCCCGGATCTTTTCCGCCGTGGCCGGGATCGATGATGATTTTCCGGACGACATGGCGTGGAATGGTTCCTGGACGGAGAACCGGATCGATGACCTTCTGGAAATCGATGAGACTGAGAAGGACATGGCCTTGATACGTACGGATGGAGAACGCAAGATATTGATTGATCGTATTGATGTTGGCGGTGCGTCCTTCATTCGTGAAGACGAGCCGTGAATATTTGGATGTCAAGGTGATGGTTTTTCCTTTGACGGCCATTTTGAAGCCATAGAAGCGTGCGACGTCCTCCATGTAGAGAAATTGGACGCGGTTGAGAGATATGACACGGATGGCCTTCTGCTTGTTCGCGGCGGCCTGCCCGAAAAGGGCGGGCTGCACGAACAGCAGGAGGCAGGCCAGAATGGCGACGATGGAGCGGACGGTTTTCTGCATGTTCGCTTTTGATGATGTGCTTGTCCTGAAGGGTTATTTGACCATGTCTTGGGTAACGACGATGCTCGTGTCCCGTGACTGGCTGTTCAGATTGTACATGGTTTCGAGCATGGTGTTTTCCATAATGGAGCGAAGCCCGCGCGCCCCCGTGCCGCGTTTGACAGCGAGTTCCGCGATGGCTTCCAGGGCTTTCTGGTCGAACGTCAGATTGACGCCTTCCATGGCAAAAAGCTCTTGATATTGTTTGACAAGGGCGTTCTTGGGCTGGGTGAGGATGGCGATCAGATCGTCTCGCTCCAGTTCGCGGAGGTTGGCGATGACGGGGAGCCGTCCGATGAATTCAGGGATGAGACCGAATTTGAGAAGGTCTTCCGGCTCGACTTTGGAAAGGGTCTCGCCGATGTCTTCATCCATGGAAAGCCTGTCTTCATCGACCTTCTTGCCGAAGCCGAGCACTTTCTGCCCGAGGCGCCGTTTGATGATTTTGTCCAGCCCGACGAAGGCTCCTGCGCAGATGAACAGGATGTTCGTGGTATCGACGTGAAGGTATTCCTGCTGAGGATGCTTGCGGCCGCCTTTCGGAGGAACGTTGGAGACGGTTCCTTCGAGAATCTTCAGCAAAGCCTGCTGGACGCCTTCCCCCGAAACGTCACGCGTGATGGAGACGTTGTCGTTGCGTTTGGCGATCTTGTCGATTTCATCCACATAGATGATGCCGACCTGCGCCTTGTCGAGATTGAAATCAGCCGCCTGGACAAGGCGGAGGAGGATGTTTTCGACATCGTCGCCGACATAGCCCGCCTCGGTGAGCGTCGTGGCGTCCGCGATGGCGAACGGGACGTCCAGTTTTTTCGCCAATGTTCTGGCCAGCAATGTCTTGCCGCAACCGGTCGGCCCGAGCAGGAGGATATTGCTTTTCTCCAGTTCGACATCGTTGTCCTTTCGTGAATCAGCGAGATGGCGGAGTCGTTTATAATGGTTGTAAACGGCGACTGACAGGACTTTCTTGACTTGGTCCTGCCCGATGACATACTGGTCCAGATAGGCTTTCATTTCGGCGGGGGGGACGAGATTCGGCACATAGATGCGTTTGAGATTTCGTTTCCCCTCCTGCGGGACGGATTCCTCCGCATGGATCATGGAATTGCAGATATCGATGCATTCGCTGCAGATGGCGCATGAACCGTCCGGAGCATGTATGAGTTGGACTTCCGAATTGGAGCGTCCGCAGAATGAACAATAATTTTTGGGAGACTTGGCCATGGTGGAATGGGACGTGATAAGAGACTTTTCCAGAGGCCGCGGACATCATGCGGCGGCGTAAAACCATAAAATCCCCACGTCCGTCCGGACGTGGGGACATGGGCTGATCAGCGTTTGGCTTCGTTGGGCGGCAGGACTTGGTCAACAACACCGTATTCCTGCGCCGCTGTCGCGGACATGAAGAAATCGCGATCGGAATCCTTTTTAATCTGATCGGCCGACTTGCCGATGTGCTTGGCGAGAATGTCGTAAAGCAGTGTCTTGTAGTGCAATAGTTCGTTTACTTGGATTTCTGCGTCCGCCGCGGTTCCGCCAAAGCCGCCGGAGGGCTGGTGGACCATGATGCGGGCGTTCGGCAGGGCGAAGCGTTTGCCGTGGGAGCCAGCCGCGAGCAGGACCGCCCCCATGGAGGCGGCCTGTCCGATGCAGTAGGTCCTGACATCGCAGGACAGCATCTGCATCGTGTCGTAGATGGCAAGACCGGCCGTGACGGATCCGCCGGGGCTGTTGATGTAAAGATCGATATCCTTCTTGGGGTCTTCGCTCTGCAGGAAGAGGAACTGCGCGACGATGGAGTTCGCGACGCCGTCGTCGATTTCCGTGCCCAGGAAGATGATGCGGTCTTTCAGCAACCGCGAGTAGATGTCGTATGAGCGTTCACCTTGGGCGGTCTGCTCGATGACGACCGGAATATAATAGGATGAATTTTTGACTTTCATGCTCTCCTCCGTAGTTCGGGGTTGGCCGCCTTGGCGGACGGCTGGTTAGTTTTGATCCTTGACGACCGTCACGTCCGCGAGGCTGATGATCTTGTCGATGGTTTTGGTGAGCAGGATGGTGCTGCCGATGACTTCCATCTGGCGGTTGTCCTGCAAGGCCTTCATGACTTGGCGGATGTTCTTCTTTTCGCGTTGGGCGATGTCGGAGAGAACGGGCAGCAGGTCGTTGAAGGTGACTTCGACTTTTTCTTCCTTCGCGATTTCCGTGAGGAGGAATTCGCGTCTCAGGCTGTTGCGGGCCTGCGTGTCCGCCTGTTTTTCGAGATCGGCGTCCATGGCGGTGATTTCGTCATCCTTCTTGCCCTGTTGCTTTTCGCGGTTGACGAGCTGCGACTTGATGCGGGCGGTTTCGGAAGCGAGAAGCTTTTCGGGCAGCGGGAAGTCGGCGGCGGCGAGCAGGGTGTCCATCACCTGTGTGCGGAGCTTTTCGTTTTCGACCTGCTCCTTGCGGTTTTCCATGTTCTTCTTGAAGTTGTCTTTGATCTGCTGCGCGGAGTCCATTTTGTATTTCTGCGCGAACTCGTCATTGAGTTCGGGGACGATAGCGTTGTGGACTTCGTTTACCTTGATATGGTATTTGAAGGTCTTTCCGGCCAGTTCCGTGTTGTAGAAATCCTTCGGGAAGGTGATGTCCGCGTCCTTTTCATCGCCGGGCTTGGCGCCGACGAGAATGGTGGAGGCTCCGGGGAGGAGTTCCGGCTCGCGGAGGACGAGCCATGAATTCTCGCCGTTCAGGAGGTAATTGCATTTGTCCGAATAGGTTTCGCCTTCCGGAATGGCGGCCTTGTAGTCAACCTTCAGCATGTCCTTCTGGGCGGCGGGCTTGCCGGTCTGCTGGTAGTCGATGTTGTTTTCGAGGAACGTGTTGATGGCGTCGTTCACTTCGTCTTCCGTGACGGACGTGTCCGCCTTGGTAAGGGCGAGCTTCTTGTATTCGGGGAGGGTGAATACGGGGGCGATTTCGATGTTGGCGGTGAATTCGAACGGTTCGCCGAGCTTCAGCTCAAGCTTGCAGTCCTTGTCCAGCTCAGGCTGGCCGATGGGACTGAGTTTGTTGTCTTCCAATGCTTTGCGGAGGGCTTTGTTGATCAGCTTGTCAATGGTTTCGGCTTCAAGTTCCTTTGCGTATCGTGATACGATGATTGCCCGCGGCACTTTTCCCGAACGGAAGCCGGGCAGGCGAATCTGGCTGTTCAATGTCCTGATGGCGTCATCATACACCTGCTGCACGGATTCGGGCGCGACCTGAATCTTGAGCGAACGGCTGCAGGGTGAGGTCTCTGTGATGGTGACGACGATGTTGAAGTTAGGCTTGTCCACGTCAACTCCTTGCGAATCAATCTGTTTTGGTTGCGCTTCCTTAGCGCGATTCAGTTGTGTCCTATTCAAGCCAAGAGGCTCTCGGCTTCAAAGATGCGAATTACGTACTATATTACTTATTAACCATAAATCCATAAAAAATGATTTTTTTTTCAAAAGAATAACTCTTTTTAGTGGCGATGCATTGCGGCATGGGCAGGATATTTGACAGAAATGACTGGGGAGTGGACGACACGGAATGGAATGACTGGCGCTGGCAGTTGCGCGAATCGTGGCGGACTGGCGGACGTGTGATGGAAGCCCTTGGCCTTGACGTGGATTCAGCGGTCTGCCGCCGCTATCCGATGCAAGCCACGCCGCATTATCTGTCTTTGGCGCGGACGCGGGATGTTTTGGATCCGATTCTTCGGCAATGTGTCGCGACGGAAGAGGAGCTGCATGGCGACGGCGCATCCGATCCGTTTCGCGAAGAGGCTTACAGCCCCGTGGCGCGATTGGTCCATCGCTACCCGGACCGCGCGTTGTTCATGACGACGAGCCGTTGCGCGACGCATTGCCGCCATTGCATGCGGAAACGGAACTGGCAGTGCTTTGACGGCAAACCGTCGGAGGACGTTTTGGCGGCGGCGGTTGATTATGTGTCGCAACATCATGAGATTCGCGAAGTTCTGATTTCCGGCGGCGATCCGCTGACGTTGGACGACGATGAATTGTCGCATGTGCTGAAGGCGTTTGCGACGGTGGATCATCTGGAGATGCTGCGTGTCGGCAGCCGCATTCCCGTCGTGATGCCGCAGCGGTTGACGGAATCGCTGTGCGACGTTTTGGGCAGTTGCGGGAAAACGGTCTGGCTGGCGGCCCATTTCAACCATCCGGCGGAATTGAGCGAAGAGTCGCGGGAAGGCGTGGAGCGGTTGTTGCGGCATGGCGTTCCCGTCGTGAACCAAAGCGTCCTTCTGAAGGGCGTCAATGACGATGAAGAGACGCTTCGCCTTCTTTTCACGGGACTTCTGAAGATTAAGGTGAAACCGTACTATCTGTTCCACGGCGATCCGATCGAAGGGACGATGCATTTCCGGACAGGCGTGGAACGCGGGCTTGAATTGATGGCGGCGCTACGCAACCGCGTCAGCGGCATGGCCATGCCCGCGTTTTCGTTCGACCTGCCGGAAGGCGGCGGCAAGATTCGCCTGGAGCCCGACGACAAACTGGAGCAAGTGGATGGCGGGCTGGCCTTTACAAGCTTTGAAGGGCGGAGGATTGTTTACAGGTAAGCTAGAGTTCTATCTATCTATCTATCTATCTAGACTTCTGGCCTTCTAGGCTTTTTCCCACCGCCGCCAGTATTTCCTCTATTGGAGCGAAACGGCCTTTGCCGGGCGCGCCGCAGGCAAGATGGCCTTCGGCGGGGCCGACGAAGACGACGCCCCGCTTCTGCAACGTCTTGCAGTTCTGCTGCGTGGCGGGATGCTGCCACATGCGGAAATTCATCGCGGGGGCGACGATGACGGGACCTGTGTGGGAGATATGGTAGGTCGAAAGCGCGTCGTCCGCCAGCCCATACGCCATTTTGGCGAGTATGTTCGCCGTGGCGGGGGCGATGAGCAGCAGATCGGCCTGTTCGGCCAGATCGATGTGCTCCGGCTTCCAGTCAGGCGTCTCCCAAAGATCTGTCACGACGGGATTTCGGGAAATCGTGAAAAACGTCCGCGGCGTGACGAGCTGCATGGCGGATTTCGTCATGATGACATGGACGTCATGGCCTGCCTTGACGAGCTGCGAGCAGAGGTCGGCGCCTTTGTAGGCGGCGATGGAGCCAGTGATGCCGAGAACGATGACTTTTTTCATGTCGTGATAT
>JAEEGL013633480.1_pt1 | contig 14105 bp, 14 predicted proteins | sample 9134231 | NCBI WGS metagenome assembly JAEEGL01 (sample SAMN16246548, study PRJNA631951) | gut metagenome | biome: gut microbiome; feature: rumen; material: fiber-attached | host: Bos | place: Iran: Karaj | collected 2018-10 | reverse complement strand
GCAGACGTGCTGGTAAAGAAGGGACAGAAGAAGGTGTCCGGAAGATCCTCCAACACAAAGGGTGATGAGAACATCATCAGCAACGGTTCCGTTATTGCGGTAGCAGACGGACAGTGTATGATCATCGTTGAGCAGGGCAAGATCGTGGACGTCTGCGCCGAGCCGGGCGAGTATGTCTACGACTCCTCCACCGAGCCCTCCATCTTCTCCGGTAAGCTGGGCGAGGGGATCCTGAACATCTTCAAGCAGATCGGCAAGCGCTTCACCTTCGGCGGCGAGGCCCCCAAGGATCAGCGCGTGTACTATTTCAATACCAAGGAGATCACCGGCAACAAGTACGGCACGCCTTCTCCCGTTCCCTTCCGCGTGGTGGACAACAACATCGGTCTGGATATCGACATCTCCATCCGCTGCTTCGGCGAATACAGCTATGTGCTCTCCAACCCCCTGCTGTTCTACACCAATGTCTGCGGCAACGTGACGGCGGACTACACCAAGGAGCAGCTGGACGGCCAGATGAAGAGCGAGCTGCTGACCGCTCTGCAGCCTGCCTTTGCCCGCATCTCTGAGATGGGCATCCGCTACTCCGCTCTGCCCGGCCACACCAGCGAGCTGGCCAAGGCCCTCAACGAGGAGCTCTCCGGCAAGTGGCGCGACCTGCGCGGCATTGAGATTGCCTCCGTCGGCGTCTCCAGCGTCAAGGCCAGCGAGGAAGACGAGGCCATGATCAAGGAGCTGCAGCGCAACGCCACCTTCCGCAATCCCAATATGGCCGCCGCCCACCTGGTGGGCGCCCAGGCCGCTGCCATGCAGGCTGCCGCCTCCAACCAGGCCACCGGCGCCCCCATGGCCTTCATGGGCATGAACATGGCCTCCCAGGCCGGCGGCGTCAACGCCCAGAGCCTGTACCAGATGGGCCAGCAGCAGCCCGCGGCTCCCGCCGCCCCCGCTGCCGGCACCTGGACCTGCCCCAAGTGCGGCGCCGCCGCCACCGGCAAGTTCTGCCCCGAGTGCGGCACCAAGAAGCCGGAGCCCGCGGCGGCTGACGGCTGGACCTGCCCCAGCTGCGGCACGGTGAACAAGGGCAAGTTCTGCGCCGAGTGCGGCACCAAAAAGCCCGCCGGCGCGGTGCAGTACCGCTGCGACAAGTGCGGCTGGGAGCCCGAGGACAAGACCAAGCCGCCCAAGTTCTGCCCCGAGTGCGGCGATCCCTTTGACAACAACGACATTGTCGGCTGACCGGAAAAAGGGGAGAGGCCGGCGGCTCACGGCGCTGCTTCTGGCGCTGGGGATGCTGCTGTGCCTCTCCGCCTGCGGAGAAGCGGATCCGATCTGCGGCCGCTACCGCTGCACCGGCGCTCAGGCGCAGGGGCTGGACGTGCGCGAAGACAGGCTGGGGAAGAACACCGTTCTCGTCCTGGAACCGGATGGGAAAGGGACCATCACCCGCGGCGATACGGAGGGGGCTTTCCTTTGGACCCGCTCCGGCGACAGCCTGCGCCTGGATGCGGCCGGCGTCATTTTTGACGCCTCGCTGGAGGGCGAGACCATCCTGCTGCGCATGGGCGAGACGCTCCTGCGCTTCGAGCGGGAGGACGGCCAGACCCGCCCGGCCCGGCCCGAGACCCTGGAGACGGCGGAGTGGTACGGCTGGTGGAGCGTGGAGAACTCCCAGGGCGATATGCCCGAGGTCTGGCGGGACTGCTGCGCCAGGATGGAGCCGGGAGAATACGGCCCGATCCTGCGCTTCTGGGACGAGGAGAGCTCTTATGACGAGCCCCTGGCCCAGGTACAGATGCGCCTGGAAGAGGGGATCGCCGTGTCGGAATCCGGCTGGTTCCTGCTCTCCGACGTGGAGGACGGAGCCTGGACCGTGGACCCCGCAGCGGCGGCCCTGGAGCTTTCCGGCGTCTGCGAGGGCGGCGGCGAGCGCTTCGACTACCGGATCCACCTGCGCCCCTGGGGAGCGGACTGGCAGGAGGAGACCCTGCACGAGCCCTGGCGTCTGCGGGACTGGTATCGCCCCCTCATCGAGGAGGGCGCGGCCATGCCCGACCGGATCGGATGATCCAAGCCCCGGCGTCATGACGCCGGGGAAGCAGAGTTTCAAATGAGAGGAGGACGGCCATGCCCTCAAAGATCACCAATTACCAGTGCCCGGCCTGTACCGGCCCTCTGCATTTTGAGGGGAGCACGGGGAAGCTGCGCTGCGACTACTGCGGCAGCGACTTCAGCGTGCAGGAGATCGAGGCGCTGTATCAGGAGAAGCTGGAGCAGGCGGAGAACGCCGCCGTCCAGCAGGCCGCCAGGGAGGAAGCCCAGCAGGCCGAGGCCGCCCAACAGGGCTGGACCAATTATGACCCCGTCTGGGAGGCCGAGCAGGCCGGCATGAAGGTCTACAACTGCCCCTCCTGCGGCGCGGAGCTGATCTGCGACGCCACCACCGCGGCCACCAGCTGCCCTTACTGCGGCAATCCCACCGTGGTGCCGGGCCAGTTCCACGGCATGCTCAAGCCCGACTATATCCTGCCCTTCAAGCTGGACAAGGAGGCGGCCAAGAGCGCCCTGCGGAAATTCTACAAGGGCAAGATGCTGCTGCCCCGGGCTTTCTCCAACGAAAACCACATCGAAGAGATCAAGGGCGTCTACGTGCCCTTCTGGCTGTTTGACGCCCAGGGCGACGCAGACATGCACTTCAGCGCCACCCGGAGCCACAGCTACCGGCAGGGGGAGTATCAGGTGACGGAGACGGATCACTTCGATCTGCACCGGGCCGGGACCGTGGACTTTTCCCATATCCCGGTGGACGGCTCCAGCAAGATGCCCGACGCCCATATGGACGCCATCGAGCCCTTCGACTATGCGGAGCTCAAGCCCTTCTCCACCGCCTACATGCCCGGCTTCCTGGCCGAGCGTTATGACGTGGACGTGAACGAGTGCGAGCAGCGGGCCCGGCTCCGGGCCGAAAACACCACCGAGCAGATCATCTCCGACACCACCGGCGGCTACACCTCCTGCGTCCCCGTGTCCAAGCGGATCATGCTGCGCCGCGGCGCGGTGAAATACGTGCTGCTGCCGGTGTGGCTGCTGTCCACCCGCTGGAAGGGGCAGAGCTTTCTCTTTGCCATGAACGGCCAGACCGGCAAGCTCATCGGCGACCTGCCGGTGTCCAAAGCCCGGTACTGGGGCTGGTTCGGCGCCATCGCCGCGCCTTTGGCGGCGGTACTGGCGGCGTTCCTGTTCCTGTTTTAAGGGGGTGGCGCCATGAGAAGAAGATTTGCCGTCAGCCTGCTGCTGGCCCTGCTGCTGTGCCTCTGCCTTGCGCCCCAGGCCTCTGCGGCGGAGGATTTCAGTTACGTGCAGGATACCGCCGGCATCCTCAGCGAATCCGAGGCCCAAGCCCTGGAGGAACGAGCGGCCGCTCTCAGCGAGAGCTGCCATTGCGCCGTTTACATCGTCACCGTGCCGGACTATCGGGAACTGACCGAGGGGGACGTGGGCGCGTGCGCAGAGGGGATCTACGAGTACTACGATCTGGGCTACGGCTCCGGTCGGGACGGTCTGTTCCTGCTGCTGAGCATGGGCGACCGGGACTACGCGCTGACCTCCTACGGCTATTACGCGGACTACTGCTTCGGCGATCACAATAAGGATCTGGTGGAAGAGGCGTTCCTGGGCCGCTTCCGCTATGACGACTGGTACGGCGGCTTCACCGCCTATCTGGACCATGCGGAGGATATCCTCAAGACCGCCCAGGCCCACGGCCTCACCGTGGACATGGAGGACCAGAGCTTCAACGGCGTCACCTACAGCGGCGACCGTTACCGCTACGGCGTCACCGGCAAGCTCCCCGTAGGGGCGAAGGCGGGCATCACCGTCGGCGCGCCCAGCCTGATCGCGCTGCTGGTCTGCTCCCTGTTCAAGGCCCAAATGAAGACCGCGAAGCTCCGCACCACGGCGGAGGAATACGTGGTCCCGGGCAGCGCGTATCTGCGCGTCCGGGAGGATCGCTTCATCAACCGCACCCACAGCCGCGTGCATATCCAAAGCAGCTCCGGCAGCCGCGGAGGCGGCGGGGGCGGAGGCGGCTTCCACACGCATACCGGTAAATTCTGAAAAAAGCGCCCAAAAGGGCGCTTTTTTGAAAGGGAGAAGACAGCATGAAGATCTGGATCGTCTGCACCGGAGAGCCGGAAGGGCTCCGGCCCAAACGCTGCACGGCGGAGGAATTTGAACAGGCTGCCGCCCGGGCCGCCGCGGCGGAGCCGGAGCGCAGCGGAGAGAAAAAGATCGCCGGCGAGGGCAGACTGGTCCTGACCGCGCCCTGTCCCGCCGCCCGCAGGACGGCGGCGCTCTGCGTGGACGGGGGAGAACGGCGGGACGAGCCGCTGCTGGCCCCGGTGGAGGAGCGGGCCTTCCGGGAGGTCGGCGGCGCGCCCCTCTGGCTCTGGCGGCAGATGGCGAAGCTCCAGCGCGCCGCCGGCAGCCCCCGCCAGCCGGAGAGCCGCAGGCAGATCGAAGCGCGGGCTGAGACGCTGCTCTGCCGCCTGGAGGAGGACGAAAAGGACTGCGTCCTGGTGGCCGACTGCCTGCTGGCGGAGCGGCTGCTGGACCGGGCGCGGATCCACGGCTATGCCATCGCCCGCACCGGCATTTTTCGCTACCGTCCCTGGGAGCGGGTCCTGGTGACCCGCCGCAACATGCACTGCGGCGGCTGCGGCCACAACTGCCTGCTCAGCAATCCCGGCTGCGGCATCGGACGGGACAAGGCTGCCCGGCACAGCGGCTGAAGCCGGGAAGAACAGCGGAGAGATCGACAGGGAGGCGAGAGAAGTGGACCAGATCATCATCCATGTGGATATGGACGCTTTCTATGCCTCCGTGGAGATCCGGGATGACCCCTCTCTGCGGGGAAAGCCCCTCATCATCGGCTCGCTCCCCCGGGAGCGCGGCGTGGTGGCCACCTGCAGCTATGAGGCCCGGAAATTCGGCGTCCACTCGGGCATGAACATCAAGGAGGCCTACCGCCTTTGCCCCAACGGGGTGTATATGCACCCGAACTTTGAGAAGTACCGGGCCGTTTCCGCCCGGCTCCACGAGATCTGGAACAGCTACGCCTCCGCCTCCGAGACCATTGCCCTGGACGAGGCGTATCTGGACGTGACGGAGCGGGCGGGCAGCTGGGAAGGCGCTCGGGAGATCGCCCGGGCCATCAAGCGTCGGACCCGTGAGGAGCTGGATCTGAGCTGCTCGGTGGGCCTGGCCTATTCCAAGACCGCTGCCAAAACTGCCAGCGAAGAGAAAAAGCCCGACGGCTATTTTGAGATCCGCGACGCCAAAGCCTTCGTGGATCTGATCATCGACCGGGACGTGCGCGTGCTGTACACGGTGGGAGAGAAGACCGCCGAAAAGCTGAACGCCGCCGGGATCCGCACGGTGCGGGACATCCGCCGGCAGCCGCAGGAGGTGGTCCGGCTCCTGGGAAAACAGGGGCAGTGGATCACCCGCATCGCCTTCGGAGAGGACGACCGCAGGGTGGTGCCTTATCGGCCGGAGGACGCCAAGTCTATCAGCCGGGAGATCACCTTCCAGGAGGATGTGAGCGACTATTCCTTTTTGCGGGACGTGCTGCTCCTGCTGTCGCTGTGCGTGGAGAACCGGGCGAAGCGGGTGGGCCTGCACGGGAAGGGCGTCAGCCTGAAGCTGACCTACGCCAACATGAAGGGGATCACCCGCTCCCGGGTGGTGGCCGAGACCGCTTCGTCCATGACCATCTATCGGGAGACGCTGCGCCTGCTGGACCAGGTCCCTCATGAACCTGCCCGACTGATCGGGGCAGGCATCTACAACCTTTCCGGGGAGGAAAACCGACAGCTGGTGCTGGAGGGCTTTTTTGAGGATGAGCCTTCCCTTCGTGAGGCGGAGCAGAAAAGACTCCTGCAAGACCTGGGGGAGAAATACGGCCTGGATTTCGCAGGGCATCTTCCGCAGCTCTACCGCCTGGACACGCTCCACAGGACTGTGGAGTACATGCGGAAAAAGCATCGCCGCGAAAGCGGCAGGGACAGCGGATGAAAGCCGCCGGTAAAAAAGAAAAAGAAGCGGTCCCGGACTGACGACGCGTTCTCGACAGTCCGGGACCGTTTCGCTCTCCCGGAACAGACAGGGGAAAAGGCAAAGCCCCGTTTGCATCTTTCCCGCCGCTATAGTATAATGATGATCGGAAAGCGAAATCAATCGAATCCTTCGCCCGCCGTTCATCGCATCGTTCCAGGAACCTCAGTTCAGTTTCCAGACGCCGAAGTTCAGATAGGCCGCGAACAGCACCCACAGCAGATAGGGCAGCTGCAGCCAGGCCGCCAGACGATCCACCTCGTAAAAGGACAGGGTCATGCGTACGATGAGGATCCAGAGCACGGCCAGCCAGAAGAAGGCAAACCCAAAGGCCTGAAAGTTGAAAAAGAGGATGCTCCAGAAGAAGTTGAAGCCCAGCTGCAGCAAAAACAGCCGGATGCTTCGCGTCCGCGCGGGGGAGAGCGGCGCCAGCCACACCCGCGCCGCGCCGATCCCCATCAGCGCGTAGAGGATCGCCCAGACGATGGGAAAGACGATGGCCGGCGGGGAAAGCGGGGGTTTGACGATGGTGCTGGTGTAGATCTCGGTGGCTTCCCGGGTCAGCAGGCCGGCCAGACCGCCCACCGCCTCGGTGAACAGGATCCAGAAAAGATACGGTTTCCACGCTTGTTTGTTCATGTTTCATCACCCTGCTTTCAGGATATGCAGCGGCGGGGGGATTCATAAGCGGAGCTTTTGTCGAAAACGGCGGAAGACCCGGCAGGCGCACAGAGAGAAAGGAGCGCAAGCCATGAGAAGAAAGAAACGCGCCGCAGGCGTCGTGATCGTGCTGATGGCGCTGGCCCTGGTGCTGGTGCTGACGCGCAGATGGAGCCAGGCCGGTACGGAGGAGGACACAATCCGGGAGGGGACCCCGGTCCCTGCGGCCAGCCTTGTGCCGACGGAGAGCGAGGCGTCCGAGCAGGAGCCGGGCGCCGCAGGCCCGGAGGAGCCCGTGCAGACGGAGGAGCCGACCCATGAGCACGTCTGGGACGGCGAGAGCGGGATCTGCCTCATCTGCGGTTACGCCTGCCCCCACGAGCGGCACGACGCGGAAAACGCCGTCTGCCTCCAATGCGGCGTGCTGTGCCGGCACCGCTTCGGCGCGGCCGGAGTCTGTGACGGCTGCGGCATGGCGGCGCCCCTCTATACGGAGGACCTGCCGGAGCGCTATTTCGCCCCGGCGGAGCATCCGGGCCAGGTCCTGCACAGGACGGTCACGGACAAGGAAGGCGGGGAGCATCGCATCGCCGTCTGGCTGCCCTACGACTACAACGCCAACGGGCACTATAATCTGGTGCTGCTGATCCACGGGGACAACGGCTCCTGCGACGACTGGATGGACAACGAGCGCCAGAGCTCCCGGGGGAAGATCCGGATGTGCTGGATCTACGACCATTTGACGGAGGAGCGGCTCTGTCCGCCCTTCATCGTCGCCTCGATGGACAACGCCGGGATGGAAGACCCCGATTACGGGGAGCGGCTGATCGAGGAGACCCTGCTGCCCTACCTGTCCCGGGAGTTCGGCACCTGGATGACGGGCAGCAGCCCCGAGAAGATCGCCGCCGCCCGGGAGCACATCGCCATCGGCGGCATGAGCCGGGGCTCTCTCTACAGCTACTCGGTGGGGATGGACCGCTGCTTCGACGTGGCGGCCAACTTCTGCTGCTTCTCCAACGGCTATGAGCCCAGCCTGGCGGAGCGGCTGAACGACGAGGAGTACGGGGACCTGCCCATCCGCTGCTATGTGGCCACGGTGGGGACCGAAGATAACCAGAACTACGTGACCTATCACCGCATGCATTATCAGGCCCTCTGCCAGGGCGTGGAGCGGCTCACCGACGGAGAGAACGCCAGCTTCCTGGAGATCAAGGGCGGCCACGAGTATCTGGTGTGGTACACCAGCATCTACGACGCCCTGCTGCTGATGTTCTGAGAGCCACAAATCAAGAAGGAGACCGCCCTTTGGCGGTCTCCTTCTTTTCGCCGGAGCGGCAGAAAGATCAGAGGTCCTTTTTCAGATACACCTGGCTTACGCTGCGGTGGTCTTCGACAAAACCCCGCTCCAGAAAGAGCCCGATGGCCGGGTTGTCGATGGCGATGTCGTCCCAAAGCTGTCGGACGCCGCGCTCCTTCGCCGCGGAGCACAGCAGATCCAGCGCCCGGCGCCCAAAACCCCGGCCCCGGAACTTCGCGTGGATGATCACGTCGGCCAGACAGATGCCTTCCTCGTCGAAGTGATAGGCGATCTCCCCGACGAACTGACCGGATCCGTCTTTCAAATACCGATAGTAGCGCTTGTCCTCGTGATGGATCAGCCAGTGGGCATACCAGTCCGCCCAAGCTTCCTCCGGGAAGGGGATCGTCCCGCCCCAGGCGCGGTTGTAGGCCATGGTAGCCTCGTCCGCCATCATCGCCTGCCGAAACCACAGGTCCTCCGGCTTTGGCTTGTATAGCTCCAGCGTCATTTTCCGATCAACTCCGATCTGATGGGCCTTTCTTAGGATTGTACCCGAAGACCCGGAGGATTTCAAGTATCTGCCCCTCGCGGCCTCATCGCGCTGCGCGAAGATGCGCCGCATACGAAAAGAGAGCCGAGAGGGCATTATGTCCTCCCGGCTTTTTTGTGTTCTTGTATACGAACACTATGATTCGTTCAAAAATCCTTCAATAAGTTGTATCAGTTCCTCCCTCCGCTGATTCCATTCCTTTGCTTCGACGGTTCCGGGCTTTCCATAATAGAGATTATGGGCTTTCGTTAGGGCCAATTCGTAATCCTTGTTTTGGACATCAACCAGAATGTCCTGGTAAAGTGCTTCAAGCCGCGATTGCTCATTTCTCTCGTATGAACTGTTACTAATCCCAATATAAATCAAAAAAGCCCACCCAGCTATAACAAACAATATGACTACAGGAAGTAAGTATTTGGTATACTTACTCTCTTCTTCGTCATCCTTTATTCGCTTTTCAAACTCTCTTCTTTTCTGTTCGTGATTCAATTCGGCAATTCGAACATGTGCTTTTGCAATTACAGCTGCATCGCTTTGATCGTAAAGGAGAAGCTGTGTTCCGCAATAGTTGCAGAACATAGTATCGATGAAGCCGCTTGAATCTACCGATGCTCCACAGTTTGGGCACTTCACTTCTTTAACTTTATCATTCACAAACAACACCCCGTTTCATAAATCATCAGATATTCAGAATCTACAAGCCCTTCCCCGACAGATGGGCGGCAATCGCATGGATTTGCGCGAATCAGATTCACAAGCACAATCTTACCGAATTGCAGAAGATGAAACTTTTGCAAGAGGAATATGAGGCGAGAAAGAAAACTGTCGGCGGTCAAACGGGAAACAAGAACGCTGAAAAACGAAGTGAAGAAAACCATCACATCGTTTCCGCGAACCCAAAAGCCCCGAAACTCCGCGCCGAGATGGTAAAGGAGCACGGTGTTTCTGATTGGACGATGCAAAGCGCCGTTGCTGCAGGCAGAGGCATTGACCGAGCCGCAGAGGTTGACCCAAAACTATGAGTCAATACGGGAGCGGCTCCAGCGTTCCGTTCTTCATTTCCTCTCTTATCTGTGCCAGACTTGCCTCGACTTCCTCTTTCGTCCTCAGAAGCTCGAAGTCCTCCGTTTCGCCGGAGTTCTTCGACATCTTGTTCGAGGGCGCTTTGGGAGATTCTTCGGGTCGTGCCTTCGGGGCAATAGGCGGATCAACATGGGGCGTTTTTATCTCATCCTCATAGAATTCCTCCGGGCTGGCTTCATAGGAAAACCCATAGCCGACCTCTTCCTCCCGCGATGGCCTTGAAAAAGAGCCGAACCGTACTATCTTATCTATCAGCGCTTCATATTCCAACTGTAGCTGATCGTCTTTCTCCAGTTCATCCAGATGGTCCATGTCAGCCCTCACCTCCTTCTATTCTCAGCTAGTTCCAAGTGTAGTAATGGGATGCGAAATAAAACCGCTCAGTAAGACTTGCCCGGTAATAGGAAACAATAATTTCGCCGCTTGATCCTGAAGAGCGGAATGTAATGAATGCATAGTTGCCTTGGCATTCGATATCTGCATCAAAGGAATCGTCATGGAGATCGCTTCCATAGAATCCAAGCCCGCTCTCAGGGTCTATAACAAGGTAATCGCCATCATCATTGAACAGATATGTACGTTGAAAAGTCTCCTCAATATCTCTTCGAGTTTGTGCAGAAACATCTTCCCCTTTGAACGTGGTCCTTGTATACACATATAGATCCAAAGAATACAAAACCCAAACAAAAAACGCAACAACGACAACAAGGAGAATCAAGACGAGTTTCAAAAACCAATGTGATTTTTTCTTTTGCGGGATTTGAGCCTTCTGAGAATAGTTCCCTTGCCCTTCATAGCCGAGCAAATTCAGATACGAATAGTTTTTGGCCGCTGTGCTCGATTGCACTTGTGTTGCGGAATTACTATCATCCCCACGAGATAAAATGACTCCACAGTTGTTGCAAAACCTTGCCCCGTCCGGGATCTGTGCGCCGCAATTGTTGCAATACATTCATCTCACCACCTGATGAAACTATATCATAGCGCTTGTGAGTATGTAAACAGGTTTTATCGAATCGGCAGGATTTTTGGCGCGGCCTCATCGCTTCGCAGCGGGCGGAATTAGCGCAAACGATAATAGAGAGCCGAGAGGGCATTATGCCCTCTCGGCTTTTCTGTCCTCTGTGTTGGTACCCTGGATTATAGCCAGAATACATTTGGTTGAAGATTATTATATCAGCTTCGACTTGAGCCAATCGAGGAGACTAGGATCGTCTTTTTTCCATGAATCCACAACATTCTTGTCAGTCTCCCAGATGTTCTCATGACCGTCAAATCATTTCTGACGATGGACTCTTAGTTTGACAACATCATCAATGTCATTTCCCCAAACTGGCTTTATATGAGGGCCTTCGGTTATACGCAACTCCTCGATCTTCGCCTCAAAGTTTATCTGTAGCCTGTCATCTCGCTCAAAATCATCAAGACGGTCCATGTCAGCCTTCACATCCTAATTCTCTCTCTATGTCAATATTGTGGTAGTCATTCAAACGATGGATGATGACGAGAAAGTCCGTGCTTTCTCACGAAGAAAGCAACTCATCAAGTCCCAAAAAACGATAAATGACATCTATAAACGCGTCCGTGTATCCCGTGAGCAAAAGCAGTAATGCGAAAACCAAGCCGATAATGAGCATGCAAATAAACGCGCGAGCAAAGTTTTTCAAGTTATCTCGCTCGCTGAAAGAATAAAAAACAATCAATATGAAACCAATGACTGGAAGCGAAAAAATAACTCCAAAAAATACATATTCCCAGGGAGCAAGGAGACGGTCGTTGATGGTCGGTCGGGCGTTCCTGTTGGCTTGAGAAGGATTGTACCCGCGATCTGCTGGACCGGTCAAAGGCGCGCCACAGTTGTTGCAAAACCTTGCCCCGTCCGGGATCTGTGCGCCGCAATAATTGCAATACATACATCTCACCACCTGATGATACTATATCATAGCGATTGTGGGTATGTAAACAGGTTTTATCGTATCGGCAGGATTGTCTCTCGCGGCCTCATCGCTCCGCGCCGCCTTGCGGAGGAGTACAGGAATCGAGACATAGAAGATCTGTCATTGCGAGCCAGTGACCGATGTCACTGGTGTGGCAATCCGCATTCTTTCTCGTGGCGAGACTTGGCTGCATTTTTCACTTGCGGGAGACGCGAAAAATCAAAGTATTCGCCAGTGTTTGCACTGGCTCATGCACAGCCCACCGGGCTGTGCGACTACACATTCAAGTCTCACCACAGAAGAAAAAACCGCAGGGGCCAAATGGCCCCTGCGGTTTTTTGGTCGGAGTGGCGAGACTTGAACTCGCGGCCTCATGGTCCCGAACCATGCGCGCTACCAGCTGCGCTACACCCCGTAAAGCCCATTCATTATAATGACTGTCCCGCCGCTTGTCAAGAGCAAAGTTGCGCCGGCGGCCCCGGGAAAAGCGGCCCGGATCTCCGGCATCATCTCCCGTCCGGCCACATAATGATCATTATAGACTGCCCGGAGGGGGGATGCGGATGAAGGAGGCGCGGGCGCTGTGGCTGGCGGCGCTCATTTTTCTGGCGGCGCTGTTGCGGCTGTTGTTTCCAAGCACGGTGGAAACGCTGCGGGCCTGGGCGGAGGAGAGTCTGGCGCCGGGGGTGGAAGAGACGGTGTCGGCCTGGGGCCGCGCTCTGGCCGGGCAGGAGGAGCGGGTGCAGGCCCTGCAGCGGGAGGGCGGACCGTGAAGGAGGAGCGGGTCGAGATCAGCGCGGGCGCGGCCCTTGCGGCGGCGCTGCTGGTATTTTTTCTTCGGGGGGACGAACTGCTGGCCCTGGGCCTTCCGCTGATCGTCCACGAGCTGGGGCACCTGGCCGCGATCCTGGTCATGGGCCTGCGGCCCCTTCGCTTTCGGGCGGGGCTTGGGGGCTTTCGCCTGGACTATGCCGGCGATCCCGGCACGCCGGGGCACGTGTGCATCGCCGCGGCGGGGCCTGTGGCGGGGCTCCTCTACGCCTGGGCCGCCTCCCGCCTGGGCGCGGCGAGGGGAGGGGACTGGCTCTGGCTCTCGGCGGGGATCAGCCTGCTGCTGAGTCTGTTCAATCTGCTGCCGGCGCTGCCCCTGGACGGCGGACAGATCCTTTCCCGGATCAGCGCCGCCGCTCTGGGAGAGCTGCGGGGGAGGACGCTCTGCCGGTTCGCGCAGCTCGCTGCGGCGGGAATACTCACCGCGGCGGGGGCGCTGCTGCTGATCCGCGGCAGGGGGGCGGCCCTGCTCCTTTCGGGGATCTGGCTGCTTTTTGGCGGAGAGACGGCTCCGGGACTTGTAAAAAGCGGGAGGATACGGTAAAATATTCCCATCTTTTTATGGGAGATCGCCATGGATAAACGATTGGAACGCATCCTGCCGCGGGTACAGAAGCCCGCCCGCTATACCGGCGGCGAATATAACCAGATCATCAAGGACAAGGAGCAGGTGGAGCTGCGCCTGGCCTTCTGCTTCCCCGATACCTACGAGATCGGCATGTCGAATCTGGGCATGAGCATCCTGTACGATACCATGAACAGTCTGCCCTTCGTCTGGTGCGAGCGGGTCTACGCCCCCTGGGGGGATATGTACGAGGAGATGAAAAAGGCCGGCATCCCCCTCTACGCTTTGGAGAGCGGGGACCCGGTGAGTCAGTTTGACTCCCTGGCCTTCTCCATCGGCTACGAGATGGCCTACACCACGGTGCTGGACATGCTGGACATGGCCGGCATCCCCCTGCGCAGCGCCGACCGGCCGGGGCTGCTGCCGCTGATCTGGGCGGGCGGCACCGCCGCGGTGAACGCCGAGCCCATGGCCCCCTTTCTGGATCTCTTTGTGGTGGGCGAAGGGGAAGAGGCGGACAACGAGGTCCTGACCCTCCTGCGGGACGCCAAGCGCGGCGGCTGGAGCAAACGCGAGTTTCTGGTGAAGGCGGCGCAGATCCAGGGCGTGTATGTTCCGAGCCTGTATGAGGTAGAATACCATGAGGACGGCACCGTCGCCGCCGTGACGCCCAAGGACGGGGCCCCCGCCCGGGTCACCAAGCGCATCGTCTCCGACCTGGACAAGTCGCCCTTCCCCACGGCGCCCATCGTGCCTTCCACCGAGGTGGTCCACGACCGGGTGAGCCTGGAGCTGTTCCGGGGCTGCCCCCGGGGCTGCCGCTTCTGCCAGGCGGGGCACGTGTACCGGCCCCTCCGGGCCAAAAAGCCCGAGACCCTGATCCGCCAGGGCATCGAATCCCTGGAGAACACCGGCCACGAGGACGTGACCCTGCTCTCCCTCTCCACCAGCGACTATCGGCAGCTCCCCGCCCTCTGCGACGGGCTGCTGGAATACTGCGAGCCCAGGAGCATCGGCCTGTCCCTGCCCTCCCTCCGGGCGGACAACTTCTCCATGGAGATCATG
>JAEEGL011864612.1_pt1 | contig 14105 bp, 10 predicted proteins | sample 9134231 | NCBI WGS metagenome assembly JAEEGL01 (sample SAMN16246548, study PRJNA631951) | gut metagenome | biome: gut microbiome; feature: rumen; material: fiber-attached | host: Bos | place: Iran: Karaj | collected 2018-10 | reverse complement strand
TGGTTTAAAAGATTCTCTTAATATGATAGAACCAATTTATAATATATATAATGATCTTTTAAGTGACGATAATGATGATATTTTTTCTGTTTTAAATTGTAGATTTTTAAAAAGGGATTCAAGAATTTTTTTTGATGTCTTAGGAAATGATTTAAGCAAAGATTCTGAATTTATTGAAATATTTATACTTGTTTCTTGTATTTGTTCTTCTTTAGGAATTTTCTTTGGTTTAATTATTATTTTAAGAGCAAAAATGAATGAAGAAAATAAAAAACAAATAAAATTAAAAAATTCTATAAAAAAAGAAAATTTAACTGAATTAACTGAGCTGAAAAGTAAAAAAAGTGAAATTGAAAAAAATGAAAATGAAAAAATTGACAAGGAAGAAGTTAAAGTTGAAAATGAATGAAAAAATAATATTATGAAGATAAATTTATTAAATTCAATTTAATACAAATAAAATATTTTAATTACATTTAATAAATTATTTTTTCCTTTGTTTCTCATTTTCTAAATTATTAAGAAAATCTAAATGAGTATAAATTTCTTTTTTACTTAAATTTAAATTTAAATTATCAAAAATTCTTTTAGCATTAACAACACAAGTAGTTAAAATAAAAAATCTCATTTTAGGAAATTCTTTATTTAAATATCTAATACAAGCGATTTCAGAATAAGTAATTCCTCCAATAAAAACTAATAAAATATTATTAGAATTATATTTAGGATTAATAAGAAAATTTTCATCATTAGGAAAAAAAGTTTCTCCTGGAATTTTATTTAAAATTTCTTTAATTCCAAACCAACCTTTTTTAAATATATTTTCAATTAATCTAATTGAAATTGGACAATAACCTCCATAAACATAAGAAGCATCATTTGGTTGATTTATATTTACATCTTTTTTAATTAATTCTAATTTTTTATTTAAAATTTTATAAAAATCATTTCCATCTCTTTTTTTTATTATTTTTAATTTTTCTAAATTAGTTAATAAAAGTAAATTTTGAAAACCATATATTAATGATATTTCTTTTTTTAAATTATTATATATTTTTTCCTTTAATCCTCCATTTATTTGACATTGAATAATTATCATTTGTAAAAGAGAATATAAATTTCCTTTTTTTCCTAATTCATTTTCATAATATTCAAAAATTTCTTTATTTTCAAATTCAACTGATAACATTATTTGTTCTAATAATAATCTTCTTTTAAAATTCGGATGTGATAATTTATTTGAAATAAATTGTGCTATATCAATATGATTTAATAATGATTTTGATTCATTATTTATTTGCTTTACTAAAGTTAAATTTTTTGATATACCATTAAAATCTTTTAATTTTTTCCCTCTTTCTAATATTGAAGAATGCATTTTTAATCTTTTTGGTAAAAATTGTCTAATTTTATTAAAATTATAATCTTTAATCATATAATATAAAGGATCTCTATAATCTAAATATATAATATTTGATTTATTTTCTTTATTTGGAATTATACTTTGATCAACTTCTATTGAATTTAAATCAATGCCAAAGTAATCATCTATAATTCCTTCATAATTAAATTGGGTAATAAAAGGAGTAATATAATCAATATTTCTATCAATTATAATACAAGATAATATTTCTTCATTTTTCAATGGATCTTCTTTTATATTTTCTTCATTTTCTCTTTTTAATATTAAATTATATAATTGTTTACTTTTATCTCCTTTATAATAAAAACTTAGTATTTTTCCAAATAAAATTTCTAATTCTGCAATTATTTCACTTAATCTTACTAAAGAAGAAATATCATTATTAAGAAATAAATTTTGAAAACTATTTTCATCTTCCAAAGATAATAAATCATAATCTAAAGGAAAAATATCTAAAGGAAAATTATAAAAAGTATAATTTTCAGGAATATATAATTGACTTAAATTTTTACTTGAAATTGTTGGTTCAACTATATTTAAATCAACATTAGGAAACATTATTATTGAATAATAAGTTTCTGGATAATAATAATTTCCTTTTTTTCTTTCTAATTGTAATTTATTATACATTAAATCATATTGTTGATTTATTAAATGAAAATATTCTCTTGTTCTTGGAATAAAATATATTATTCTTGTTGCTTCTATATTATAAGGACAATTTTCTAAAAAATATATTTTTCTTTCAAAACCATATTCTTCTAATTTTGATGATGGTAAAAAAAAATTTAATTTTTTTATTAGTTTTTTACTCATTATTATTATTTTTTTCTTTTCTTCTCTTTCTTTTTCTTTATTTATCTATTTTTTGTTAAAATTTTTTTTTTACTTTTTTAAATATATTTTCCAAATTTTGAGTTATTTCATCTTTAAAAACTAATAAATCTATACTATCAAAGGGATTTTCTGGAATTTCAGGAACAACAAATTCTTCATTCATTCTTTAAATAAAAAAAATAAATATTATTTTTTATGAATAAATGAAATTAAATGGTTCTTAAAATATAATAAAATTAATCAAAAATATTAAAAATAATTTTATTTAATTTTCATAATGGGTGCAAAAGAGTCAAATAATATTAATGACTTAAATAATAATAGTCCATTTTTTCCAGGAACAGAATTAAATGGAGGAACACCATGTTATAGAATAGATAAAGATAATAAAATAATATTTAATTACGAACATTTCGAAAAAGATTATAAAAAATTAAATGAATCCATTGAAGAATTTAAAAATCTTTTTAAAACTGAAGGAACAGATGATTTACAATTAAATATTCATAGTTTAAAAAAATTCGGTGAATTAATAAAAGATCAAGAAATTTTAGAAGAATATAATTTAATTATTAATAATTATAAATCACATTTTATGTCTTATTTTAATTCTTTTAAAGAAATGTATAAATTAGTAAAAGAAACTTTTGAATCTAATCAAAATTATATCAAAAATTGGTTAAAAACTCAAAATAATTTTAATACAATTGATGAAATAAATAGAGAAAATTTAGAAAAGGATAAAATTAATAATATATATAAGTTATATCATAAATTTAATGAAGAAATTCAAAGTATAGATAATATTTTAATAGAAAAATTAAAAATTCCGAAAAATAAAGAAAAACAAAAACCAGAAATAAATATGCAAGATTTAAAAAAACAATATGAAAATGAAAATACTAATGATAATATTAATAAAATGTTTTCTTTTCAAAATCATGTTCAATTTTTATCTTTTGTTAATTCAATTGTACAATTAAGAGATTATTTTGAAGGAAGAAATATTTTTCTGAATAAATTCATTGATGTTTATAATAATATGTGTAATTTATATTGTGAAATTTTAAAACAAATTCCAAATGCTAATGATAGAGTTGATATTATGAATGAAATTAATCAATATTTTGGAATTATCTTTAAACATAGATTTATAAGACATATTCAAATTAAATTAGAAGAATTAGAAAAAATAAAAGTAGAATAAAATAATTATTATAAACATTTTTTTATTCTTCTATTTCATTATACATATTAAATAAAAAAATAATTATAATAAAAACAATAAAATAAATAAATGAAAATAATAAATAAATAATTAACCTTAAAAAAAATAAAGTTAAATTTTCAAAAAAAATTTAAAAAAAAATTAAAATTTAAAAATGTCGAAAAAATCAGGTATTCCAAAAGAAGAAGCAATTCCATTTTTAATATATGATTCAACATCAAAAAGTAAGACTTGAAAAAAATAACATATTAAAATAGTATTTACATTAACAGAAGAAGGTGAAGAAATGATAAAATCATTTGATGGAGAATTTGGTGTGATAGCAGTAGCAGGAATGTATAGAACAGGTAAATCATATTTATTAAACAGAATGTTATTAAATAAGCAAAAAGGATTTTCAGTAGGTCCTACAGTGAATCCATGTACAAAAGGACTTTGGATTTGGTCAAAACCAATTTATGGTGATTCAGATAAAGGAAAGAGACTTCCAATATTATTAATTGATACTGAAGGTTTCGGTGCTTTAGATACTGATTCTAATCATGATATTAGAATTTTCACTTTAGCTATTCTTCTCTCTTCTTTTTTTGTTTATAATTCTGTTGGATCTATTGATGAAAATGCACTTACTAATTTAAATTTCGTTATTAATTTAAGTAAATTTATTCATTTAAGAAATGGAGATAAAGAAACTGATCCTGAAGAATTAGCTAATTTCTTTCCTAGTTTTCTCTGGGTTTTAAGAGACTTTTCACTTCAATTAATTGATGATAATGGGGAAACTATCACTCCTAAAGAATATTTAGAAAAAATTTTGGAAGGTACTAAAAATATGCAAGATCCTAAAAATAAAATTAGGAAATTAATTAAAACATATTTTAAAGATAGAGATTGTTTCACAATGATTAGACCTTTAACAAATGAAGGACAATTACAAAATTTAGAAGAATTACCTATGGAAAAATTAAGACCTGAATTTTTAGAACAAATATTAAATTTAAAGAAGAAAATATTAGGAAGAGTTAAAGTAAAAAGTTTAAATGGTAAAGCTTTAAATAAGGAAATGTATTTAAATTTAATTAAAAATTTAATTGGTGCTTTAAATTCTGGAAATGTTCCTAATATTGAAAATACTTGGATGTCAATGTGTAGAGTTGAATCATATAAAGCTTTTGAAGAAGCTGAATTAATATATGAAAATTATTTAAAAGAAAATTTAGGTAATTCTGATGAAACTTTAGAAGAAATTCACAAAGAAGGAAAAGAAAAAGCTTTTAATTTATTTAAAAAAAAAAGTTTAGGTGATGCTGCTATTGAATATGGAAAACAATTAAAATCAAAAATAAAAGAAAAATATTCTTATTATTGTAAATTACAAGATGAAGAAAATAAAGGAAAAATATTAAGAGTTTTAAATAAATGGTATTCGATTTTAGAATCAAGAATTCAAAGTAATGAATTTAAATCAATAGAAGAAATAAGTAATGATTTTATTTCTTTGGAAGAAAAATTAAATGAAACTTTTCCAAATTATAATGGCAAAAGTGAATTATTTAATGATTTTAAAACTAAAATTTTTGCTTTTGCAGGACAATATTTTGCAGCTAAAGCAGATTCAGAAAAAAAATTTATTGAAGAACAAAATGAACAAAAAATGAAGAAATTAATAAATGATTTAGAAACAGTGAAAACAAATTTTGAGAAAGAAAACGAAAAGAAACAAATAATTTTAAAACAAAATAAAAATGAAATAAAAGATTTAAAAGATGAAATAAATCAATTAAAGGAAAATTTAGCAGTTAGTGAAAAAGAAAAAGAAATATCAGTGAATAATTTTAATAATCAATTAACAAGATTAAAAGAAGATTATGAGAGAAAATTAAAAGAAAGCGAAAAAAAGAAAAATATGAATGAAGAAAAGGAAAAAGAAGCAGAAAGAAAAGTAATAACAATAAAAGCAGAATGTGAGAAAGAAAAAGCTTTATTAGATCAAAAAATTAGTCATTTAACAAAACAAATAGAAGATTATTCAAAAAGAGAAAAAGAAACTAAACAAGAAATTTATTCTCAATTAAAAGAACAAAGTATTGCTTATAAAGATAAAGTTGATAAATATGAAAAAAATATTAAAAATTTAACCACCGAAAATGAAAGTTTAAAAGAGAAAATTGTTGATTTAGAAAGTAATATTCAAAGTGCTGAATTACTTTTTCAAAATGAAAAAAATAAAAACGAAGAATTAAATAATAAAAATATTAAAGAATTAAATGATTTAAATAATAAATTATTAACTTTGAAAAAAACAACAAATGAAGAAAGAGAAAAATTAGAAAATGAAAATAATAATAAAATAAATGAATTAATATCTCAATTAAATTCTCTTCAATTAAAATTAGAAGAATCTGAAGTTAAACAAAAAACAATAGAAGATACTTCAAAAACAAATTTATCAAAAATGGAAAGAGACATTGCAATATTAAAACAAGAAAATCAATTATTAAAAAGTCAAAATGAAGAATTAAATAATAGAATTAATGAGCAAAAATCTTATTATGAAAATATTATTCAAAATTTAGAAAATAAAGCTTTTTCTGTTGATCATGAAGAATTTCAAAAAAAAATAGATGAAGTTAAATTTTATTATGAAGAAGAAAAAAAAAAATCAGAAACTTCTTTTGAAAAAATTAAAACTAATTTATCTAATCAAATTGATAAATTAAATGAGAATTTAAATAAATCTGAATTAAATTTAAAAAATACTCAAGATGAATTAAAGAGAATTAAAGATGATAATAAAAAAATTATTGATAAATTAACTAAAGAAAATTTAAAAATGCAAGAAGATAAAAAACAATTAAATCTTTCTCTAAAAGAAAATAATAAAAAATTAAATGAAAAATTGAAAGATTCAATTGTTGAAATGGAAAAAAAATTAGAAGAAAAAGAAAATATTCATCAAAATGAAATTATTGAATTAAATAAAAATTCAGAAGAAACTTTAAATCAATTAAAAACTTTATTTGAAACTGAGAAAATAAGATTAGAGGAAAAATTAAGAGAAGAAAAAGAGAAAAATGAAAAAAGAATAAATAGTTTAATTGAAGATTATGAAAATAAATTAAAAGAACAAGAAAATGAATTAAAAGAAGAAAATGAAAATTTACAAAATGATTTAAATGATTTAAATCAAGGACATAATCAATTTATATCTAATGCAGAACATGAATTTGAATTATTAAATCAAAAAATATTAACTTTAAATTCTTCTTTGAAAGAAGCAAAAGATAATTTAAATTTAGAAATAGAAAACAATAAAAATAATTTAGAACAATTAAATGAAAATTATAATAAAGAAAGATTAGATTATCAAAATAAAATAGATAATATTAGTAATGATTTAAATAGTAAAGAAAAAGAATTAGTAGCTTTAAATTCTAAAAAAGAACAATTAGAAAAATTAATTGAAGATAAAGATTTAATTTTAAATAAAGCTAAAGAAGAAATGTTAAAAGAAAAAGAAGAATTAAATTTAAAATATGAAGAATTAAAAAAAAAATATAATGAATTAAATGATGGTTCAATGGTAAAAAATTTAGAATATACAAGAGATAACGCTTTATTAAATCAGCAAATAGAATATTTAAATAAAAAAAATGATGAAACTTCAAAAATTATAGAAAATAATCAAAAAAGATATGAAGAAAGATTATTTGCTTTAAGAAATGAAGTTGAAAAAGATTTAAATGAAAAATTTGAAAGAATCAAAAAAGAAAAATCAGATTTAGAAAATAAATTATTAAATAAAAAAAAAGAAATGAAAGAATTAGAACAATCTTTTATTAAACAAAATCAATTAGTTGTTAAAGATAAAGATAGTTTAACAGAAAAATTAAATATTTTACAAAAAAATTTTGATGAATTAAAAGATAATTATAATAAGGAAAAAATAGAAAAAGAAAAACAAATAAATATATTAACAAAAGAAAATAATTCATTTAAAAGTAATTTAAATACAAATGAAAAATCAATGAAAACAAAAATTGCAGAATTAGAAACTTTATTATTAGATAAAAAAACCCAATATGAAAAAGATCAAATATTATGGGAAGGTAAAATTAAATTTATTGAACAACAAAGAGATAATTTAAAAAAAGAACAAATAGATAATAATAAAAGATTTGAATCTATGATTGAAACAATTCAAAAAAAAAGTAATTTAGAAAAAGAAAAAATAGAAAGCTCTACTCAAAATTTAATTACAAATTTAGAACAAAAATATCAAAATCAAATAAAAGATATTCAAGAAAATCATAATAAATTATATTCTGAATTATTTAATAGTAATAAAGAATTAGAAAAAGAATTAAAAAGTTTAAGATTAGAAAATGAAATGATTAAAAATAAAAATAATAATCCTGAAAATTTAAATGAGAAATTAGATGAAATAAATAAAGAAAAAGAAAAATTAAAATTAAGTGAAGAAACATTAAAAAATGAATATGATAATAAATATTCAGAATTAATGTTATTAAATGAAAAAGAAAAAGAAAATTATAAAAAAAAAATAGCAGATTTAGAAAAAAATTTAAGAGAAGTAGAAGGAAAAAAAGGAGTATTATTATTAGAATTAGAAAAAGAAAAAGCAAAATGGAATATTGAAAAAGATAATTTACAAACTAAATATAGTGAATTAAATGATAAATTAGTATTAGTTGAAAAAAAAAATGAAAAATTATTAAGAGAAAATGAAAAATTAAAAAATGAAAAAAATAATTTAAGAAAATTAAATTTAAAAAATGATTCTAAATTTTCTTTATTGTACAGAGATACAAGTGCTTCTCTTTTAAGTAATTCTAATTTTAGTAGTATTAATCCTTCTGGAAGAAATAATAATTATCAAAATCAAATGTTTAAAATTTTAGATGATGTTGATTCTACTGAAAGTAAACTTGATACTGAGTCAAGTGTTAATTCTAAAGGGAATAAAAAAAATGAGATAGATGAAAAAAAAAATAAATAACACTTATGTATTATATATATATTTTTTTTTTTGAGAATGTTTATTATTTTAAAATATTTTTTCTATGATATTATAAATAAAATTAAATAAAAAAAAAAAAAATTAAAATTACTAAGTTCCTTAAATAAAACTTAAAAATCCATAAATTAAATCCCAAAAAAGAAAAATTAAACCACATGAAAGAAAGATTAATATAGATTAAAAAAATTCAAAAAAAGGAGAAAACTCATAGAAAGGATATAAAATTTTTTAAATTTAGTTGGTTTTAGGAATTTCAACCTCTGGATTTTTTTCTTCTTGTTCCTTAGCTACCAAATCCCTATATCTAGTGAAGCAAGCAAGTAACAAGCTGCAGTATCCAAGGAAGAAATAGAAAATAGTACATTTCCAAGCAAAAGTAGGATTAGTAGCTTTCATTCTATCATTAATGAATCCATAAATGATAGGACCAGGTAAATTACCAGCAAGAGTACTAATAAGTAAATTAAGTGAGCTTCCTGCACCTTTGTGTGCTTTTGGAATTGAGGAGATAATGTATCCTACTATTGTTGGTAACACTGCACTTGCACAGAAGAAGAATCCAAAGAGACATGCTCCGACTACTTGCATTGATTTTCCAAATGATAATGGGAATGTCATTAGGAGAGTTAATGTTCCAAATCCTATACATACCCAAACACTCTTCTTATTCTCGTATCCTCCTACTGATGTTGATACAAATCCACCAAAACTTCCTCCTAATGTTGGACCCAATACTGATGCTGGACCATAATATTTCAATATCTCCTTCTTATCTTGAATTTTTAATCCATTCATTGCATAATCTGTTATAAATAAATGAATTACTTGGAAAATAAATAATAAATTGGCTCTTGTATAACTGGAGAAAATAAAAGCACCTTTCTTTAAAATTTCTAACATAGAACCACCTTTTGCTTTTTTCTTAGTTACAATTTCTCCTGAAATAAAAATAGAATTTCCAGTTCTTTCATTAGGAGAAGGGACCAATTTATCACCATCTTGATATCCAGCCCAGCTATATCTAGCAGAGAAATATCTACTTGGTGAGATAATGATGACAGAACCAATACCCCAAATTAAGCAACCAACAAGAGCAAAGCTATAAGGCCATTTTTCAGGAACATTGAAAGTACCAATAGCATAACCAACAACTTGTCCTAAAGGACTGGTAATATTAATAACAGTCATCATAAGAGTTTTAAGAGGTTTTACACCGAATTGATCGACCCATACTGGAATGTAAATATGAGGGTAAATTCTGACAGTACCAATAGTGAATCTAACACCGAAAAGGATGAATTTATTTTTTGTAATTAAATAAACAAAGAACATTGAAGCATTAACAGCTAAGCAACATACTGTAAGTAGTTTCCTATTATCTGTTGCTAAGAGACCCATAAATACTAAAGAACCTATTATTCTTCCAGTTGATGGAATTGATCCAAAAAGACCGTATTCTGAATCTGATAATCCTAAATCTTTTTTTATCATCTTTGATGATGATGACAATACTCCGTTGTCTCCTGACATAACTATTGATAATGCCACAAATGTTACAAATATTATTAAACGCATTATTCTAGATAATTCTACTTTTTCTTCTTTTGGATTTTCGACTAAAGGTGTTTCCATTTTTTTTATTTTTTGATTTTCAAGGGAAGTTATTTATTTTGTTTGTATTCAATTTTATTTTTTTTTAGGGTAAGGCTGTTTAATTTTTTTTTTTTTGGGATGAAAGAGTGTATTTTTTTTTATTTGGGTTAGATATATTTAAATTAATTAAATGGAAGTTTTTTATTTTTTTTTTTATTATTTTTTTAAAATTTATTGTTTCAATTAATATCAAAGAAATTATATTAAAAATTAATTTCATTATTCATACACAACAAATAAATAATAAAATAACAAATATAAATTACAAATTCTTCATCCATATATTTATTCAACTGGACAAACCATTGTTTTATTTTCATTGGTTTCTAACATATATAAAATTAATTGAATGAATTATTTCACTATATTTCCCAGTTAATTTTTTTCTGATTTTTAATCAAGAATTAAAAGATAAAGTAAATAAAAAACAAAAAAAAAAGAAATAAACATTGCTTTTATGATATAATTTTTAATAGAATTTAATTTTCTTAATCTGATATTCCTCTTATTATTTATTCTCAAATTAAAATTTAAATTATTTTTTTTATTCTTTTATTTCTCCAAAATCAAAAATTTTAAATATATAATTTTTACATATTAATATATTTTGTGGTTTAATATCACTATATGATAATTTTTCCTTTTTTAATTTTGAAAAAGAATATTGATTCTTTAATTTTATTTTCATAAAATTTTCTTTTTCAGAAAAATTATCTACTTTAATTTTTGAATTATTAATTATTTTATTTCTTTATTTATATTTTTATCAAAAACATTTATGTTACTCTCTGATTACAAATTGGGCAAATCCTGATATAATTTCATAAATAATTAAAGACTAATATTTTTTCTAATTTATATTTTTAGTTCCTTTTCAATTATTTATATTCATTAAAATTAAATTTACTAACCCATTTAAAGCCAATTTCAAAATTATAATTACTTTCATTTATTAATTAAAAAGATTTAACAATCACTTTTAATGTAATAATAGAGATTAAAACATTATAATTTGAAAAAACCATCACAATGAAATAAATATTAATATAAAATTAAGAAATTTTTTTTAATTGTTTTATTGCTTTTTTAAAATGGATGAATCAAATATTATTAATTTAGATGTTGACTATTATAAGAAACTGATTTCTTGTATATTTATTGGTGGATGGGAAGAAAATGATATAAAAGAATATGAAAAAAAAGAAAAAAAAAATATAAAAATGAAAGTAATGATTTCAATTCCTTTTCATTTTGAATTCAATAATTTTGATGTATATTTAATATATTAATTCAATATAGTTAATTTATCCAGATGAAGAATATTTTTTTGATAAACCACAATTTTTTTCAACAAGAATTAAAGAAAAAGATAATAATTATTATAATTATATATATTCTCTAAAATTTAATGAAATAATCGAAAAGAAAAAAATTCCAATTTCAATAAATATTATTTCTAAAAAATACGATCCAATACAATTTCAATTATTCTTTTCTTTTATTTATAATAATATTATTGACAGTGATTTTGAATTTAAAAACAATGATGAAATGAATGATAATGATATTAAAACATTTAAAAATATAGAATTACTCAATATTTTATTTTATTCATTTTCTAATTTATTTAAACCTTCTCCTCATTCAACAATAAAATTATCATATAATAAAAAAGTAATTTCAGATTTTTATTATAATTCAAATTGTGAAATTCCATGCAATAAATATGATAATTCATTATATTTTCTTTTTTCAACATTAGATTTTGATATAATAATAAAAGCTATATTTTTACTTTTAACAAATAAATCATTAGAATTAATATCTTCAAATGCAACAAATTTATCAATAATAATTCCAGCATTACTAAATTTAATTTATCCAATAAAATTAGATTATTTAATAATTCCAGTTATTCCACTTAACAACAATGAGGATTATATTAATTATAAACAAAAACATTTATTTGGTTTATTAAATATAAATAATTCTTTAAATAAAATAATTTCAAATGAAAAAGGATGTACAATAATAGATATTGATTATAATATAATATATAGATATAAACATTTTGTTCCTTATTGTCCTATTCCAACTAGTGATTTATTCAAAGCAGATAAGTTAAATTTAACTATTAATGAAGGTAAATTAATGAAATTTAATATTGATAAAAAAAATTTTGAAAATATTAAAATGTTAGATAATGGAAAAATTTTTATTGATAATGAAAAAGATAGTTTACTTGTTTTAGAACATAATGATGGATATTTAAATAAAAAAGAATATGATTTTTTAAGAAGAGAAGTTAATGAAAAATTATTTTATTTTTTTTTCCAAGATTTTCAAAGAAATTTCGATTATGAAATTAATTTATTATTTACTAAAACAATTTTTTCGAAGTTAATGAATAATAAAGATTCATTATCAATGGATATGAGAATTCAAAATAATTATATAAGAATAAAAAAGGAATTTCAATTTGATAATGATTCTCCAAATAATATAATGAAAAATTTAGATTTATATAATATAGAATTAAATTATCAAAACTCTTATTTTATTAAACAAGAAATTTTTGATTTTCCTTTTGAAGAATCAAAAGATTTTTTAAGTAAAATTGAAAATTTCGAAGAAATAAAAAAAGTATATAGAAAAATAAAGGAAAGTTTAAATGATGGAATAATTAAGATGAAATATATAAAAAAACAAAATAATCAAAATTTAAAATTTTATGGAGAAAATGGTTTTATTAATTTTTTTAATAAAATTAAAGAAATAATTAAAGATAAAGAAGAAGATTTTTATATAAAATGTTATAATAAAAAAATATATGATGAAATAGATGATTTTATACAAAATTATTTAACTCAAGATTTAAAAATTGATTATTCTAAATTAAAATTAAAATCAAATAAATATTCAATTGAAATTTCAAATATGAATAATGAAGAATTAAATTATCCAAATTTATATTTATATTTATCAAATATATTAGAAAATATGAAAGAAAGTAATTTATTTTCAAATAAATATGATTTAGATTCATTCAATATAAAAATTATTAATTTTTATAACTCAGCATATAATATTAATTTCCCTAATTTTCCTTTTTTCATTTTTTACAAATATTTAGAAAAACTAACTGTTCAAGAAAAAAAAAATATTTATAATAACGTTGAACTATGTAAAACCTTTCAAAAATTAATAAAAACAAACACACAAAATTCAAAAGAATGATTAAAAAAATAAAAAAAAATAAATTAAATAAATTTATATATCGTTTAAAAATGAAAAAAACAGACTTTAAAAAAAAATACAACTTTATTTACTTCTAGTTTCATAATCAAAATTAACAATTTGTTGATATCCCCATTATCTTCTTCTTTATTTTCTTCATCATCTTTTTTATCTTTCCCCTTTCTTCTTAATTTTAATTTTTCTTTTTTAATATCAACAGGAGTGACAATAATTTTATGATTATATTTGTTATTATCTCCATCTTTAATAATATCTTTGGCACCATCCCTATTTTTAAAATTAATATGAATTCTTTAATATATAAATTAGGATGTTTATCTAAACACTCTAAATCAACATTAATATTTTTCTATCAGGTATTATTTTTAAAAAATAATCTTTCTTTAGAAATAGCATCAAATCTGAAAAAAGAAGAATCATTACTTAAAACTTTTTGAATAGACCAAAATTATAATATCATAAATCAGTAGGTTTTGATAATAAAGGTTTTCCTTCTTTAAAAAACCTTCCATATCATCATTTTTTAATCTTTCTCTATAATCAATATATGTTGATGTTTCTTTTCCTTTTTTATCCTTATATCTTATAAATATTATTGTTCTTTATCTATCATTTCTTACTTCACTTTCTCTTTCTTGTAATTGTTCCTTTCTTATAATTCATTT
>JAEEGL011360476.1_pt1 | contig 14105 bp, 13 predicted proteins | sample 9134231 | NCBI WGS metagenome assembly JAEEGL01 (sample SAMN16246548, study PRJNA631951) | gut metagenome | biome: gut microbiome; feature: rumen; material: fiber-attached | host: Bos | place: Iran: Karaj | collected 2018-10 | reverse complement strand
ATGATTAGACCAGAATTCTTTATAGAGAAACTGAGAGAGAACGGCATCGACTGCTTTGCAGGCGTGCCGGACTCTCTTCTGAAGAATATTTGTGCGTATATTACCGACCATTGTGATGCGGAGCATAACATTATAGCTGCCAATGAAGGTGCAGCAGTGGGTATTGCTGCCGGTCACTATCTGGCAACCGGCAAGCCTGCCTGTGTGTATATGCAGAACAGTGGGGAGGGTAATATCATCAATCCTCTGGCTTCACTTACTGATGAAGAAGTTTATAACATTCCCGTACTGCTGCTGATTGGCTGGCGTGGTCGCCCTGGTGTTCATGATGAGCCGCAGCATGTAAAGCAAGGCAAGGTGACTACCGGCCTTCTGAATGTTATGGGCGTGAACTATGAGGTGCTCTCCAAGGAAGAGGACAAAGCTGAGAAACAGATTGCCAAGGCTATCAAGGCACTCCAAAATAATGAAGTTTTCGCATTGGTGATTGAAAAGGATACCTTCGAGGACTACAAGCTTCAGAATGTAGAAGTCAATGACCTCACCATGTGCCGTGAAGAGGCTATCCAGACCGTTGCTGCTGCTCTTGGTGAGAAGGATTGCATTGTGAGCACTACGGGTATGATTAGCCGCGAGTTGTTTGAGTACCGTGTTGCAATGAACCAAGGTCATGAAAGGGATTTCCTGACGGTTGGCTCTATGGGTCATGCTTCTCAGATAGCACTTGGCATTGCAATGGCAAAGCCAGAGCGCAAAGTATGGTGCTTTGATGGTGATGGCGCTGCCATAATGCACATGGGCAGTATGGCAATTGTGGCTAATAAGGCTCCCAAGAACTATGTTCACGTGGTGTTCAACAATGGTGCACACGACAGTGTAGGTGGTCAGCCTACCGTTGGTCTGAAGATTGACCTGCCTGCTGTTGCCACGGCTGTGGGTTATACCAATGCTTTTAGTGTAGAGAATAAAGAGGATCTTCTCGAAGCTTTGAGAGCTGTGAAAATGGTTGAAGGACCAGTTTTGCTTCAGGTTTGTGTGAAGAAGGGTAACCGCAAGGATCTTGGTCGCCCGACAACTACACCGATTCAAAACAAAGAAGCTCTCATGGGGTTCCTTAAAGGTTAGAGGTTATTGGTTATAGGTTATAGAAAAAATGAATCAAAAGATAATAAACGGAATAGATAAGCTTCCCGGCATCCTGCAAGAAGTAGGATGCCAGAAGCTGTTCCTTGTGATAGATTCCTCATATCCTTTCTTGAATATCAAGGATGCGATAGAGGCATTGCCTGTGGAGAAGGTGAAGTTCTCAGATTTTACACCTAATCCATTGTATGTGCAGGTGTGCAAGGGAATTGAGTTGTTGAAGGAATCCCAGTGTGATGCCATACTTGCCGTTGGCGGAGGTAGTGCCATTGATGTGGCCAAGTGCATAAAACTGGCTGTACTGGCAGAAGAAGGGAATGCTGCTATTATACCTCCGCTGGTTTCCCAGAGACTTCCAATTGACGGGAGCAAGATTCCGTTTATTGCCATTCCTACAACGGCTGGTACAGGTTCTGAGTCCACTCATAATGCAGTGATGTATTATGAAGGAGCCAAGCAGACTGTTACTAACGATGGCGTGCTGCCGGATTATGCTGTGCTGGAGCCTTCTGTTCTGAAGACTTTGCCGCTGTATCAGAAGAAATGCACCATGATGGATGCACTTTGCCAGGGAATAGAATCATGGTGGTCTATCAACAGTACCGATGAGAGTAAGGTGTACTCGAAGAAGACTGTGGAGCTGATTATGGTTAACTGGCGGAAGTATATCTTTGAGAATGATGATGAGGCTGCTGCTCAAATAATGCTGGCTGCCAACTACGGTGGGCAAGCTATCAATATCACCCAGACCACAGCTCCTCACGCCATGAGCTACAAGATAACGTCACTCTATAATCTTCCACACGGTCATGCTGTTGCGGTGTGCTTGCCAGAGGTGTGGACTTATATGCTATCTCATCCTGAGAAATGTGTCGACAATCGAGGAAGTGCATATTTGTTTGATGTATTTGGCGACATTGCTAAGTCAATGGAAACCAATACTCCTGCAGAAGCAATCATTCTGTTCAGAGATATGATGAATGAGATGGAACTTGGGTATCCGAAATCCGATAGGATGGAATTAGATATCAATTTGCTTTCTTCTTCTGTAAACCCTGTGAGATTGAAGAATAATCCCATTGAGCTTAACGAGGTTTCAGCAAAACAACTATATTTACAATTATTGAATAGACTGTGATGAAAGAGATTGGATTTGAGGAGCGTAAGAATCTTCAGTTGGAGATTTTAAAGATAATTGATTCTTTCTGTAGGGCAAATAATCTCTCCTATTACCTTGCTTTTGGTACTCTTTTGGGAGCAATACGTCACAAAGGTTATATACCTTGGGATGATGATATTGATATTATGATGCCGAGGGAGGATTATAATAAGTTGTTGGAGTTATATCCTTCAAATGGCCGTTATAGATTTCTTACTGCACAGAACACAAAAAATTTCCCTTACGCTTTTGGAAAAGTTATAGACACTTTAACTATCAAAAATGAAGCAATACGACCAAAGTATCAAATGATAGGTTTGGACATTGATATATTCCCAATCGATAACTATCCCGATGACTTTGATGAGTCTAATATCTGGTGTAAAAATATTAGATCGCTGCAAGATAAAATGCATCGTTTGTTAGCACCGCATGCTAGAGGGAGGAATATTCAGCGAACCGTGGTGCGTAATATACTCATTTCTGTCGGGCATTTGATAGACGATATGGGGATTAGTACCGTCAGTAGATACGTGTCACGAATAGAAAATCTATCACAGAAGTATAATGCAAATAACACTCATTATTGCGGTATAGCCTCGCTTGCAACGTATGGTGTGAAAAAACGCAATAGAAAAGATATTTACGCTTCTGCAGTTGAAGTGGATTTTGAGGGATTAAAGTTTTTTGCCCCTGTTGGTTATGATGAATATCTAAAAGATGTTTATGGTGACTATATGCAGTTACCTCCGGTTGAGAAACGTATAACTCATCACTCATATAATGCGTATTGGAAATAGCGTGATTTCATGTCCACATCAACAAGAGTTATAAAAAACACAGGATATCTGTATGTCAAGATGGGTATAACGATGTTTGTGTCGTTATACTCCACCCGACTAATATTGGCATCTCTTGGTGAATCGGACTTTGGCGTCTTCAATGTTGTAGGTGGTGCGATTGCTATGTTGGGCTTCCTAAACTCTACGATGGCAAACGCTACGCAGCGCTTTATGTCGTATGCAGAGGGTGAAGGCCATCTGGAGAAGAAGCGTTCCATCTTCAATGTGAGCATAGTTCTTCATTTTGGGATAGCCATTGCTACAGCCGTACTCCTCCTTGCCGCAATGTATCCATTCTTTCACGGTATTTTTAATATAGCGCAGGATCGTGTTTTGGCAGCAGAGGTCGTTTATCTGAGCCTGGTTTTCAGCACCATGCTTACCATTATCAATGTGCCTTATGATGCAGTGATGAACGCACACGAGAATATGCTCTATTATTCTATCGTGGGGATTTTTGAATCATTGTTGAAATTGGGCTTCGCATTTATTTGTGTCTATACTACTCAAGACAAACTGATAGTATATGGCATCTTGATGGCCTGTATTCCGTTGATTACACTCAGCATTATGAAAGTGTATTGCCATAAGCATTATGAAGAGTGTGTTATTGCCCCTCGCCGTTATTGGGATAATTCACTAGTCGAACAGATAAGCAGGTTTTTCGGATGGAATTTTCTCACCGCCATTAGCAGTCTTTTTTCAGCCCAGGGAATCGGCATTGTGCTGAATCATTTTTTCGGTTCTGTTCTTAATGCGGCGCAAGGAATCGCTCATCAGGTTAATGGTGCCTTGTCTCAGTTCTCCGGCAATATGATTAAAGCACTAAATCCCGTCATTGTTAAGAGTGCCGGAGCAAGGAATGTGGATGCGATGAACAAAGCATCGCTAATAGGGTGTAAATTCTCAGCTTTGCTGACAATGTTTTTTGCTGTCCCTTTGTCTTTGGAGATACGGTACGTGTTGAACTTGTGGTTAAGAGAAGTCCCTGAGTGGGCAGCCTTGTTTTGTGTGATGCAGCTAACGATGAGCATTATCACTCAAATGGCGAATAGCGCAGCTACGGCGATTTATGCCCAAGGAGACATTAAGGAATATGCAATCTGGAAAAGTGTGATGAACGCTTTGCCAGTAATGCTCGTATGGATGGCTTTCCGTATAGGGTGTGGACCGGGATGGCTATATATCCCGATGATTGTGGTAGGGGCTATTGGGGGTGATGTTGTCATTGTTTATTATGCAAAAAAGAAATGTAGTTTACCAGTGTCATTATATTTTTCTAATGTGATGCTCCCTCTCATAGGTTCTGTCATCTTGATGCTCTTGTGTTGCATTATCCCGGTTGCTCTAATGCCTGAGAGTTTCGGAAGACTGATAATTACTTGCGTATCAACAACCCTTGGTCTTTTTGTGGCTGCGATGCTATTTGCCATGACGAAGGTGGAAAAAACGATGATGAGGGAAATGGTAAGCAAAGTCCATAACCGAAGACAATCTGGACGTGGATGTCCAATGGATCCTTGATTCCACGATGTTGCTGAAGAAAGGGGATTATCAGGAACTGTGCCAAGATGTGCCATGCAGCAAGGAACATTATGTGTTTGCTTTTTTTCTGGATATGGCAGACGAGAAACGTGCGATGGCAGGGCTGTAGTGTCCGTTAACTTACTGCTGACAAGGTGAAGGTTGACGATCCGATAGAGAATGGCTTGCCAACTTCCGTGATGCGAAGTATGTTATCACCGACAGTTACCACGGCACGGTGTTCTCGCTCATCTTCCAGAAGCAGTTCTACACCTTCTACAACACCTATCGTGTTAATGCCCGGATGGATAGTCTGAAGAAGATAAGCGGGTTAGAGGATAGGTTTATTACTGTGCCGGTGGAATCACTGGGGAGAGAGATAGATTATGTAGAAGTGGAAGAGAGAATTGAAAAGATGAGAAAGGGGAGTGTTGAATACCTCGCAAGTGCATTGAAAGAAAAGTTTAATTGATACGAATAAATGACACGAATACTATTTGTTTATCACGTAACTTCGGTGGGGGGCGGTAGCTATTGCCTGTTGAGCATCCTGAAGGCAATAGACCGATCTTTCTTTGAACCTATGGTGCTGTTGCCACAAAAGGGGCCGTTATGTGACGAGATTGAGAAATTAGGTATAAAGATTGTCTATTTCCCTTCGCTGGTCTTATATCCATACAACAAGTCACTTTTTAAGTGGAGAACGCTCAGTACGTTAAGAAAGATACAGAGATGCCAGAAGGGTTTTGCTGAAGTGGTGAAACGTGTGTCGCCAGACATTGTCTATATGAACACGATGATGCTTTTCCCCTACTTGAAAACAACCAAAGAGTGCGGCTGCAAGACGGTGATTCATGTGCGAGAGCATTGGCCGCTGAACGAACACAAGCAGCAGCTGGGGTGGGCAAGGCAGTGCGTATACCAGTTTGCAGACAAGATGATTGCCATTAATCGCTACAGTGCCAGCATGTTCCCCCAGAAGGAGGCTACTATCGTGTATGATTGGATAGATATGGAAGCGCGTCGGGGAGGTCCTGCATTAAAAGATTTGTTGGGCGAAGAGAGCGCAAATAAGAAGGTATATCTGTTCACGGGCGGGCTGCAACCAATCAAGGGAACGATAGAAGTAGTGGAAACCTTTACACGTCATATTTTGGGAGCAGACAAACGACTCCTTGTACTTGGTGTTGACTCCACGATGGATTGGAATGGTGTTCGTGGAAAGGTCAAGAAGATACTTTCACAACTGGGTTATAAGACATATAAAGAAAAAGTGGTTAATATTTGCAAGAGAGATGATAGAATTATTTGTGTGCCTTCATTCTATAATTTGACAGATCTCTTGGAAGAGGTCACTGGCAATATCAGTTATTTTACCATACCTCATGCTAATCTTGCACTTGCAGAAAGTATTATATTATGTAAACCTGCGGTAGCCGCAGAGACAGATGAGTCTCTGGAGTATTCATGCGAAGGTGACTTGGCTGTTTTATTTAAGTTAGGAAGTAAGAATGATTTTGTAAACGCTTGGACTTCTCTTGACCAAACGAGTAAAAATCTAGAGAAGGAATTGAAGAATAATTCACAGAAGGTGGCAGATAAGTTCAGCCCTACTAGAAATGCGAATGTGCTTAATAATGCATTAAAAACCATGTCGCTGCAATAAAGACACAATAAAAAACTATGATAATACTGATAGTTGGGATATTACTGATATTGTACGGAATCATTTCTAAACAGAAATATTCTGTAGGAGTAGGAATGTTTTTTGTGCTGTTGATTTTGGGTTTCCAGGAAGGAATTCCTGGGGATTACATGGGGTATAAGGATACATACAATAGCGGCAGTGTGGATGTTGGTATCATGGGAAGTACAGCAAAAGAGGGTGAGTTTGCATATATATGGACCGTAGAGACCTTCTCAAAATTTATGAACTTCCATTGGTTCGTTCTGCTCACAGCCATCGTGCAGTGTCTGGCAATGGGGCTAATGATAAAGAGTTTTGCTGATAGGAAGTATTGGTACTTCGGAGTGCTCCTCATCTTCTTTACATTCAATATCATGTTGCTCCAGATGAAAGCTATGAGACAGGGATATGCCATGGATATGTTGCTTTTAGCATATTACCTGTTGGGAAAACGGAAATACCTGTGGTCGCTCGTTCCGGCAGTGTTGGCCTACGGATTCCATAATTCTTCTATTATAGCCATTCCGTTCTTTGTAGTTCTGTGGGTGATGATGTTTTTGCGTCGTAAGGATAAAACAAAAAAATACACTCCTGTGGTGGTGAACAAACAGAAAGGCTATGGAACAGCATTGTGGGCTGCTGGAGGACTGTTCGCATTCTATGTGTTAAAGTTTGTTGTGTTTGCCAATTACATCAACCCGTTCTTGGAAGGACTGGATGCCTTTGAATACTCGGGATATTTGGAGGCCATGGAGGAGAGATCAGTGTCGTGGTGGATTCTGCTATATCATATCGTGATAGTCTTTGCGGTGACGCTTTATTATGTAAATGAGAAAGACTTCTTCCGGAAGTATCTGGCACTGCTGACGATAGTCGCCATGTTCCTCGGTATTGGCACTTTCGGTTTTGGGAATCTGATGCGTGTACCGGCCTACTTCATTGTCTATTGCATAGTGGTATATCCAAATGTGGCTGGTATGCTGCACAGGAGTTACGGTAAGCAGATAGCATTAGGGTTTGTGCTATTTAACATGCTCTATGTGATGTATGGAACAGTGGGCAATATGCTCTCGATGAATACCGATTCCGGAACAGGCTTCGGGCCATTCACATTCAGTTTTCTGAATTGGTAGTTTTCGTTTAGTTGTTTATTGGTTTATTAGAGAAATAGATGGAAGACAATTATCCCCTTTTTACCGTTATTATTCCGCAGAAGAACCGTGCGGAATACTTGATACATACGTTGCGTACCTGTATGATACAGGATTATCCGAACTGTGAGTTTATCGTAGCGGATGACTGCTCGGACGACAACTCGGTGGAGATGATTCGTGAGTTACAGAAGCGTGATGCCCGTATCAAACTCATCGCTCATGAGAAGCATGTAGGAATGCGCGACAACTTTGAGAGTGCGCTGTCTGCTGTGCGCCCAGGTTATGTGATGGCCTTAGGTGGTGACGACGGATTGGTGCCGGGATGCTTCTGGCGGATGTACGAAATTATCAAGGAAACCGGGACACAACTGATGTGCTGGCGGACACCCTACTTTATGTATGCTGAGGACGAGAACGCAAAGACTCGTTTTGTGATCCCCAAGGTAAAGGGCTCCGGCTACCGGTGGATTAAGTCTGAGGTTTTTTTGAATAAGATTGCTAAGACCTTCAGTTACCAAATACCAGAGTGCCCGATGTTCTATATGCAAGGGGTCGCCTCCACAGAACTGGTGGACAGGGTGAAGAGCCGCACCCCCGACGGGTATTTCTATTACTGTCCTACACCCGATGGTTTCAGTGGCGTGGTGCTTGCCGGTGAGGTTGAGAAGTATATCTATACTAATGAGCCACTGGCTATTGCGGGCAATAGCCGTAAGTCACAGGGACTTAACTACCAGCGAAAGGATGAGCAGTCGAAAAAAGAGGCGCAAGAGTTCTTTAATGATAATATCCGCAAGACCATGCATAAGGAACTGGCCTCACAGCCTTATTCGCCCTTGCAGACCTTGATGACAGCAGACTATCTGCTGACAGCCCGCGACTTACCCGGATGGCCCGGTAAGTTTGAGATGTTCAAATGGGAGGATCTGCTCCGTGTCACATTCTCGAAATTTGTGCATGGCAAATGGGAAAATGAGGTGCTGGTTCGGGAACTGCGGATACTGCGTGAGATTGCAAAGCAGCATGACTTGTTACCGCTTTATGATGAATTGTACAAAAAAACAAAACGTAAGGTGGTTCGGAGCAGTGCTTTCACCGGTTTTATCGTGACAAGGCAGTCGGTGATGTTCGCTGAGGATGAAGTGAACATTCATAATATATATGATGCTTCTCTGGCCTGTAACTTTGCGTTCCATGCCTACCATCTGATGACGGTTAAGGAGCTGTTTCGTGTTGCCAAACGTGCAATCAAGACTTTATTGAACACTAGGAAATATACGGTGGAATCGCTGCCGGAGATATAAAGTTTAAAGTTTAGAGTTTAGAGTTTAGAGACAGTTTAGTAGTTTAATGGTTTAATGGTTTAATGGGGATGATTATATGATTCCGTTAAAAAAAGTTCTTTTGAGTGCGTTGGCGTTGTTGGCCTTCTGCTTTTGTAAAGGGCAGGAGAATGGAGGAATGACGCAACGGACTTGTGACTCTTTGGATAGGATCAAGGCTGCTGCGTACAAGGCTGTGAAGCCTAAGGGCTGCGCCTATACGATTGCTGTTGGAAATCAGCAACAGTTTGATGCCATGAATGAAGAAATCAGCAAGGCTATCAAGGCTGGAAAGAAGAATATTAAGGTGAAGATAGGAAAAGGCGTTTACCAATTCCGCCAAGAGCATATCCTTAGGAAAAACGAACAGGCGGCTGGCGTGTCGATAATCTTTATAGGAGATCACGCTATCATTACTTCGGACAAGGACTACGCATCAACAAGCGGTAAAGGCAATGGATGGCAGGAAATGCGATATGCTGATAGCATCATTCAGGTAGTGGACGAGAAGAAGAAACTTTGCATGATTCCGTATGCCAACAAGATGAGCGAGTCGGAACGAAAGGGGATGACAAAGGTGCAGATTACCCAGTGGTTTCGGGCAAAGACTTATACGATAGAACGCGTTGACCAGAAAGGTATTTATTTCATCGCCCCAGAACTTGCATGGGAGAATGGTTATGGACACAAGGGATATAACGTGAACTTTGATTACTTGTATTTGGGTAAGATACCCCGCTTCAGAGTGTATGACGCATCCAAGGAGCCAAAATGCACGGCAGCAAGGTTTCTGACAATGGAGAACTGCACCTATCGAAACCTGACTTTCAAAGGGATTGAGTTCAGGAGTACGAATGCAAGTAATATTCTATTACATTTTACTAATGTGGAGGCCAAACAGATTGCTATTAGCGACTGTAAGTTTGATTATATACGTGGCAGCGGCATTGGTTTTTTTAAAGGTACATCAGACGTAGTGTTTGATGGTAACGAGGTGAGTAACACCGGTGGTGACGAATTGTTTTTTACCAGCAACTGCCAGAACACAAGGATTACAAATAATACCTTTAAAAAATGCGGACAACTCCTTGGAGGCTATTTTTGTGTGAGATGCTATGAGTCAGAATACTATATCGCTAACAACACATTCGTGGATTTCGGTTACGGAGCCATTGGCGTTGGGGTGTGGCATGGCTTTGAGAAGAAATACTATTCTGGTGGTATTATTGAACACAATGAAATCTATTTCACTCCTGAGTACTATGCCAATGCGTGGAAGTATATGCTGATGGACAGTGGGGCTATGTACACCTGGACGCAGAATGACAACGTGATTATACGCTATAACTACATCCATGACTACACGGGTGCCGGAGATAATCGTGGAATCTTCTGTGATGACGGGGCGAACAACCTAAAGATTTACAGGAATGTGGTTGTGAATACTCCTAATAGTTATTGCATTGACTCGAGAGTCAGTAAAGACCAGAAGGAAGGGTTTGCCAATAACGCCAACAACTTCATGGCTGAGAATGTCATAGACGGGCGTGTACGATTCCAAGGACATGCTGACGTGCAGCGTCATGTGGTAAAGGGTTCGAATTATGTATTGAAACAAGATGATGGAAAGACGGCCATCCAGAACAAGTTTGAGAACTTGGAGGTGATGGAAGAGGACGTTGAAGTTCAACAGGTAGAAGAAGCTCAAAAGTTAAAGGCTTTCAAGAAGTTCAAATTGATGGTCAAGAAATAAAATAATACTAAGTACATGACAAAAAATCAAACACATTGATTTTGGTTGGTCTGAACGGATTGAGGAGGGTGTCTGCGATGAAGTTCAGACCGTACTTGACAAGGCTGATGGCACGCCTCCCATTGTTGAGTATCCTGATGGCCTTGACTTTGAGATTGGCGGCAATGCCAACCAGGTATGCCCAGGTGTAAGCGATAATGACAACCCCGAAGAGTTGCTCTATACGATTGATATGAACCATATGCGTATCCTCAATATTGAACCCGCTGGATTTAAGGCCCTTGAACATCGTTTCAATGGTCCATCTTTCCTTGTAAGCAGGAAGGGCTTCTTCCGGGTGGCAGAAGGATACGAGGATCTGCGGTTCGGGTCTCCCGGTCTTGTCTTTAATGACGGCGCCGGCAAGATAGAAGAGTTCGCCACAGACACGATAGATAAGGTACAGGACACGTTCTTCTCCGTGTCTGAGATTGGCAAAGATATGCTGCGCCCGTATCTTTCTACCTGTTCTGAGATCCTCCACCCAGAAGTTGTCACGGATGCGGATATGGTATTGGATCGTGTTGTCGTTGAGCCACTTGAACCTTTCGTTACCGACGAACTCCCTGTCTGCGACCAGGCATTTGATGCTGTCACGACCAAACAGGCGTATGAACCGCTCCATGATATTGATTCGCTCCTTGCAGTTAGAGTTCCCGCGTTTGGGCAGGAGCCTGAACAGGATTGGGAACGACATATGATCATACGCTATGCCCAGAACTAACACATTGATATTCACCTCTCCGAACTTCCAGTTCGTGCGGTCCATCGTAAGTGTATACGGTCCGTCGAACGGGATGCGGGACTTCAGGTATCTGGCCACGGTATCCAAGTCCAGTACCATCTGTGCCATGAAGCGCTGGATGCGCCGGAAACTGAACTCCCTGGAGGCCTTGTTGTCAAATGCCGCAGCCAACTTAGACAAGCAGACCGTCTGCACGGTGCAGAACGCTCCGAACTGCATGGAAAGGCATCTGATGTGGGCAAGATTCATGGAAGATTTGAATATCGGTAGGATTACTGGAAAAATTTCACTACTTTTGTGCGAGACCTTGGTGTTTCGTAACATGGTAATAATGTGGAAGTTATATACCTTTAAGTCACGAAAAAACGAGGTCTTTACCAAATATAATTACTTGAAAATCAACAGGTTAAGACATTGTTTTTCAAATTTTGTCATGTGCTAAAGAGCACAATAAACAGCATGTAATCTGTATACTCATTCTTTGACTCTAAAAAAACATTGAAAGAAACAATAATAATGTTAAATTTACGTTCTCTGGTATAGATAGTGTATGTGAGATTAGAGGAAAACAAGTAAATTTGCGAACTGTGAATGCTATATATGAATGAATAAGAAGCGACGGATATTTGAAATAAGACAGAAAAAGAAGCGCAAGGAGAAGCTTCGCAAGCGTGGTGGCATTGATGCTAATGCCGCTGCGGAACAGGATGCTGTCGCTAAAAGATTCAAACGGGCAGACAAGTTCTTGGGGAGCGAAGAAGCACTTGAGGCATACTTTATTCCTGCAGAAGGAGTGATGTATCGCGTGGTCCACAATCCTGTAAACGAGAATGACTATCGTGTGCAAAGTGAACAGGAGTTTGAAGGCATCGCCAATACGAAATCGGATTTGCCATATACGGTTGCTCCTGGAAGCCCAATAGAGGAGCAATTTGAGCATCTGAGAGAGTGGATGTTGTCCTACTATCTTGATGACAAACAAATGGCTGAGGATGTGTGGGAATACATTGACAAACGGAAGACTCCAGCGGCGAAAGAGAAACTGAAGACACGGATGGGCTTCCACGTGGCCAAGTACAATATGCTACCCAAAGTGGGTGTGATGCAACGAGAACCAGACCCGAATACGCATCTTGTTGTGGCTGAATATGAAGGCATCAACCTTGAGGACTATAGGGATAAGGAGTTTGGACTGAAACCTTTAACGGATTATAGAGATGAACAAGAATGAGAATATAAGTTTGCTAGGGCACTTGCAAGTGCTTGACGAGCCGTTGTCCTCGCTTTATGCAGACCGCACACGCGGAGTGCTGTACTTGTTTGTGCGTCTGTTTGAGGAAACATCAGTAAGTACGTTTGTCCTGACAGAGGTGACACCTGTGCAGGTGATGGATTATATGGAAGGAAGGCTTGGCCTGAGCAGTATCTTCGGGAAGAGCAGGTCCTACTATTATGAGGAAATACACATGACGCTTGATGCGGCAGACTTCTTGCCTTTGACTAAAGCCAAGGCAAGGGAGAAGCTGAGTCGTGACGGTCTGGATGATAAGTTTGATATGCAATTGGCTTATCGCAGTGTGCCGTTGAAACAGTATCTGAGAAGTATAATGGTTTAAAAGTAATGGAAGTTATGAAGAAAAGCCAATTTGAGATATTACAGATTCGTGAATTGCCGTCAACCATCGTTCGTGACAACGAGTTGTCGAAAGAGAACGTGGCAAAAAAACGGTTGAGTTATCTCGTTGTCTTCCAGCATCAGGAGGGGAATGAGGCCGTTGCCGTTCACATTAGTCTGCGCTACCAAACAGAAAAGACCGTCCTTTTGCAGGAGGGTGCGTCGTTTATCGCAAAAATAGACCAGTGGGGTGAAATGCCCAAAGATGATGACTCTTTGAAGCATGATGAACGCATTGTGGCATTTGTGGATTATGGTCTGGCTTTCGTCGGAGGAATGGTTTTCCGTCATGTCGCAGGTACGGCATTAAACAGTATTGTTCCTCCTCAGATAAAGGCCGAAGACATCATGGAGAATGTTGTGTTCAACACGATGCCCAAGCAGTCAGAGGAAAAATAAAAAAGGCGGCCATTAATGGCCGCCCGCATTGACTGACTGCTGATTAATACTTGTCACCCTTACTGCTGTTGGCACCGCTGTTCATGGGCTGCAAGTTATTCAGGTGGTCAGTCCCACCCTTAGCCTGGGGTTTTGAATGGTCGATGTTCCATCCCATTTCGGAATATTTGCCGTAGGAGGGCTTATACATCGTGTTTCCGAGTTTGTCCTGTCTATAGAGGTCAGGATTTTTTCCGGGGATTACCTTTCCTTTCTCCCAGACTTGGTCAATGCGTTCTTGAGAAAAATTACTCATAGTATTACATTGTTTTCGTTTTCTTCTGCTTTGGTATTCGAAGCGTAACCTGGTCCGTTTCAAGGCCGTGGCCATTACCTTTAGGGAGATGGTTAGTGTAAGAAAAGGATAAGGGAATCCACACTAATCCATTGTTTCTAGAGCAATAACACTGCCAATTGACTGCTGACTGACAAAATGTCATTATATTGACTAGCAAGGTCACTTGCTTTCGTGATAGGTAGGTGCAGGTATACCGTTTACTGGAGTCGGCCTGTCAAGAATGATGTGCTGCAGTTTATCGGCCGCACGGTGCAGCTGGAGCAGCGCAACCAGGCGATGAACTATTTCATCGGCGTGCCGGTGGAGAAGATGCGGGAAGCAGGGAT
>JAEEGL011231988.1_pt1 | contig 14105 bp, 10 predicted proteins | sample 9134231 | NCBI WGS metagenome assembly JAEEGL01 (sample SAMN16246548, study PRJNA631951) | gut metagenome | biome: gut microbiome; feature: rumen; material: fiber-attached | host: Bos | place: Iran: Karaj | collected 2018-10 | reverse complement strand
AGAAAAGACAGGATGGTATTTTTTTTCATAAAGAAAACCTTTCCCGCGCCTCTCCGGCAAAGCCGGAAAAAGAGGGCGTAAAAGACGATGGCTTGCAGAACGATATACGGTAGTGAATGATTATAGCATAATATTATAAAATAAACAAGCAATAAAAATAAAATCGGGAAGCGTTTTTTCAAAACGCCGATTATTGCGCTTGAAAAATAATGACTTTTATTTTATAATTATGATACAAAACGCTTGACAGACCGGCGTTTTTGCGGTACAATGATGTATAAATATTCATTTACGATGTATAAAAATCAATCCGTAACGGCCCGAAAAGCCTTCCGGAACGCCGGGAAACGCCTGTAGATCGATCATTCGCGTAACCGAGACACGGTCATATTCACGATCATATAATAAAACCAATATAGAACGGAAAATGAAAATGAGCGAACAAGTAAAAGTATTCATCGACGGGAGCGCCGGGACGACGGGGCTGCGCATCGCGCAACGGATGGAATCGCGCGGCGACCTTTGCCTGATCCGCCTTTCGGAAGAGGACAGAAAAAAACCGGAGGCGCGGAAAGACGCTTTGAACCGCGCGGACGTCGCCTTCCTCTGCCTGCCGGACGACGCGGCGAGAGAGTCGGCCGCTCTGGTCGAAAATCCCGGAACCGCGATCATCGACACCTCGACGGCGCACCGCACAGCGGAAGGATGGGTCTACGGGTTTCCCGAAGTCGGCGGGAGGTACGGGGCGATCGCGGGCGCGAAGCGCGTCGCGAACCCGGGATGCCACGCCTCGGGATTCATCGCGCTGGTCGCGCCGCTGATCGAGGCGGGGATCCTGCCGAAAGATATCGAATTGACGGCTTTTTCGCTGACCGGGTACTCCGGGGGCGGGAAAAAGATGATCGCCGAATACGAGGGCGAGGGGCGCGATCGGCTCTTTTCGGCGCCGCGGCAGTACGGGCTGGGGCAGAAGCACAAGCACCTGCCCGAGATGAAAGTCGTCTGCGGGATGGAAAAAGACCCGGTATTCTGTCCGATCGTCGCGCCGTTCTACGCCGGGATGGAAGTGACCGTCCCGCTGTTCGCGGACCGGATCAAGGGGAGCGAGCGGGAGATCCGGGAGGTCTATACCGCTTATTACCGCAGGGGACTGGTGAAATACGTCGAATCGGCCGACGAGGGCGGGTTTCTTTCGGCCGCCGCTTTCGCGGGGCGTGACGACATGGAGGTCTCGGTCTTCGGTAACGGAGAACGGATCCTTCTGGTCTCCCGTTTCGACAATCTCGGAAAGGGCGCGTCGGGCGCCGCCGTACAGAATATGAACCTGATCCTCGGTCTCGACGAGGCGACAGGCCTTTCGGTGGAATGAAGGATCGGAGAAGGAGATAAAACAATGAAAAACGAGATCAAATCGATCGGCGGCGGCGTATGCGCCGCGAAGGGATTTTCGGCGGGCGGCATCCACTGCGGGATCCGCAGGAACCGCACCAAGTCCGACCTGGCGCTGATCGTCAGCAAAAAACGCGCGGCGGCGGCGGCCGTCTTTACGACGAACCTGGTCAAAGGCGCGCCGCTGATCGTCACCAAAAAGAATATCGCGGACGGAAAGGCGCAGGCGATCGTCTGCAACAGCGGGATCGCCAACACCTGCAACGCCGACGGGATCGCGGTGGCGGAGAAGATGTGCGAATTGACCGGGAAAGCCGCCGGGGTGAAACGCGAAGACGTCGTGGTCGCCTCGACGGGGGTCATCGGTCAGCCGCTGAACACCGACCCGATCGAGAAGGGGCTGCCCGCTCTGGTCGCCTCGCTGACCGCCGACGCGGCCGGCGCTTCGGCGGCGGCGGAGGCCATCATGACGACCGACACGAAAAAGAAAGAGGCCGCCGTCTCTTTCACTCTGGACGGGAAGACCTGCAAAATGGGCGGAATGGCCAAGGGGAGCGGGATGATCCACCCCAATATGGCCACGATGCTCGTCTTTATCACCACCGACGTTTCGATCTCCCCCGCCCTTTTGCAGAAGGCGCTTTCGGGGGATATCGCCTCGACCTTCAATATGGTGAGCGTCGACGGGGACACCTCGACCAACGACACGGTCGTCGTTTTGGCGAACGGGATGGCGGGGAACAAAAAGATCGACGCCGAAGGAAGCGACTTTAAGATCTTCATGAAAGCGCTGAACACCGTCACGGTGGCGCTCTGCCGCATGATCGCCGGAGACGGGGAGGGCGCGACGAAACTGCTAGAATGCAAGGTGGAGGGCGCGAAAACGAAAAAGATCGCCAGAACCGTCGCCAAGAGCGTCATCTGCTCCAACCTGACCAAGGCCGCCATGTTCGGGGCGGACGCCAACTGGGGCCGCGTGCTTTGCGCCATCGGTTACAGCGGGGCTCCGGTCGACGTGAACAGGATCGACGTCTCCTTCCGGAGCGCCGCCGGGGAGATCGCCGTCTGCAAAAACGGCGCCGGGGTGGAGTTCTCGGAAGAAAAAGCCAAAAAGATCCTTTTGGAGAAAGAGATCGAGATACTGGTCGGCCTGAACGACGGAAAAGAAAGATCCACCGCCTGGGGATGCGACCTGACGTACGATTACGTCAAGATCAACGGCGATTACCGGACCTGACGGCGAAGGAAAAAAGAGAAAAAAGAACGGAACGGAGAAAAAAATGAACAACGCCATTTCCAACGCGGAGCGCGCCGAAGTGCTGGCGAAAGCGCTCCCCTATATCCGGAACTACACCGGAAAGATCGTTGTCGTCAAATACGGCGGGAACGCCATGGTCAACGAAGAATTGAAACAGCAGGTGATGGAGGACATCGTGCTCCTCCACCTCATCGGGGTGAAGGTCGTTCTGGTGCACGGCGGAGGTCCCGAGATCAGCCAGATGATGGAACGTCTGGGAAAAAAGAGCGAGTTCGTCAACGGGCTGCGCGTGACCGACCGCGAAACGGTGGACATCGCGCAGATGGTCCTGGCCGGGAAGGTCAACAAGAGCCTGGTCAATCTGCTGGAGAAAAAGGGCGCGCCCGCCATCGGCCTGTCGGGCATGGACGGGCGGCTGATCGAGGCGAAGATGAAGGACGAAAAGCTCGGGTTCGTCGGAGAGATCACGAAGATCAACATCCGCCCGGTGCTGGATCTTCTGGAAAAGGGCTATATCCCGGTCATCTCGACCATGGGGTGCGATCGGGACGGAAACACTTACAACATCAACGGCGACACCGCCGCGGCGCACGTCGCCGGCGCGCTCAACGCCGAGCGGCTGATCATGATGACCGACATCGCCGGCATCCTGAGGGACAAGGACGATCCTTCGACCCTGATCCCCGAACTGACGGTGGAAGAGGCCAGGGGACTGTACGAGACCGGCGTCGTTTCGGGCGGGATGATCCCGAAGGTCGACTGCTGCATCCGCGCCATCAACAGCGGCGTGCGGAACGTCGTCATCATGGACGGACGGGTGCCGCACTCGATCCTGATGGAACTGCTGACCAACGAGGGCGCCGGAACGTGGATCCGCGGAGAATGACCGCCCGGGAAAAGAGGTATTTGTTTTGAACATCAAAGAAAAAGACGAAAAATACGTGGCGCATACCTATAAGCGGTTCCCCGTCGTCCTGGTCGGCGGAAAAGGGTCGATCGTAAAAGACGAGAACGGAAAAGAATACATCGACATGGGGAGCGGCATCGCCGTCACCTCTTTCGGGATCGCGGACGACGTCTGGGCGGAAGCGGTGAAAAAACAGCTTTCGACCCTGCAGCACGTGTCCAATCTCTATTATACCGGACCGGGGGCGGATCTCGCCGGGATGCTGTGCGAAAAGACCGGGATGAAAAAGGTCTTCTTTTCCAACTCGGGCGCGGAGGCGAACGAATGCGCGATCAAAGCCGCCCGCAAATACGCCGCCGAACACAAAGGGAACGACTGCTTCACCATCGTCACGCTGAAAAACAGTTTTCACGGCAGGACGTTGACCACGCTCGCCGCGACGGGACAAGATCATTATCACGAACTTTTTCAACCGCTGACGCCCGGTTTTATCTCTCTCGAAGCCGGGGATATCGGTCCGTGGAAAGAGACGTTGAGAAAAGAAAAGGTCGCCGCCGTCATGATCGAGTGCGTGCAGGGGGAGGGCGGCGTCGTGCCGCTTGACAAAAAGTTCGCGGAAGAACTGAAATCCCTGCTTGAAGCCGAAGACGTCCCCCTGATCGTCGACGAGGTGCAGACAGGCAACGGCCGCACGGGAAAACTGTATTCCTATATGCATTACGGGTTTTCGCCCGACGTCGTTTCGACGGCGAAGGGGCTGGGGGGCGGCCTGCCGCTCGGCGCGACGCTGCTTTCCGAAAGGATGCAGGACGTTTTCGGATACGGGGATCACGGCTCGACTTTCGGCGCGAATCCCGTCTGCTGCGCGGGAGCGTGCAGCATCCTTTCGCGGCTGGACGACGCTTTCCTCAAAGAAGTGACGAAAAAAGGCGAACTGCTCAAAAAGGCGTTCGACGGCGCGAAAGGGATCGAGTCGGTCAGCGGTCTCGGGCTGATGCTCGGACTGAAAACGACAAGACCCGCGTCCGACGTGGTCGCCTCCTGCATGGAAAAAGGGGTCCTCTGCCTGACGGCGAAAGACAAAGTCAGACTGCTGCCCGCGCTGAATATCCCGGAAGAGCTGCTTCTATCCGCGGCGAAGATCATCCGCGAGGCCTGCGGGGAATGACGAAAGCGGAGTAGAAAGGAAGAAAAATGGAACTTGACCTGCGCGGAAGAAACTTTTTGAAACTGCTGGACTTTACCCCGGAAGAGATCGGCGGGCTTTTGGACCTTGCCGCCGAATTGAAAGAGAAAAAGAAAAAACACATCCCCCACCGCCTGTGCGAAGGAAAAAACGTGGCGCTGATCTTTGAGAAAACGAGCACGCGGACCCGGTGCTCGTACGAGGTGGCCGCTTCGGATCTGGGCATGCACCCGGTCTATCTGGACCCCAAAAGCTCGCAGATCGGGAAGAAAGAGAGCATCGCCGACACGGCGCGCGTGCTGGGGCGGATGTTCGACGGGATCGAATACCGCGGATTCGGGCAGGAGATCGTGGAGGAGCTGGCGCGCTACGCCGGGGTCCCCGTCTGGAACGGACTGACGAACGAGTTCCACCCGACGCAGATCCTTGCCGATTTTTTGACGGTGCGCGAGCATTTCGGCAAACTGCGGGGGATCAAACTCGTCTATATGGGCGACGCGCGGTTCAATATGGGCAATTCCCTGATGGTCGGATGCGCGAAGATGGGAATGCATTTTACCGCCTGCGCGCCGGAAGCGTATTTCCCGGGGAAAGAACTGACCGAAACGTGCAAGGCGATCGCGTCTCAGACCGGGGGAACGGTCGGGTTTTCGGAAGACCCGCTTTCGGCGGTGAAGGGCGCGGACGTCATCTACACCGACGTGTGGGTCTCGATGGGCGAGCCCGACGAGGTCTGGGAGGAACGGCTGAAACTCCTGCTTCCCTACCGGGTCGACGAAAAGCTGATGGAGGCCGCCGGGCCGCAGTGCCGGTTCATGCACTGCCTGCCGGCGTATCACGACCTGAACACCGGCGTCGGGCGCGAGGTCGCCGAAAAGTTCGGCCAAAAGGACGGGCTGGAGGTGACCGACGGCGTTTTCGAAGGGCCGCGGTCGATCGTTTTCGACGAGGCGGAAAACAGGAGGCAAACCATCAAGGCAGTCATGGCGGCAACTTTGTGAGAACGGAGACTTCTCCGTGGAAAGAGCGAATAAAATGAAGAAAAAAGCTTATCTGGTCCTGGAAAACGGCGCGGTATTTGAAGGCGAATGCGCCGGCCCGGCCGCGGAGGCGACCGGCGAGGCCGTCTTTCACACCGGCGCGGTCGCGTATCCCGCGACGCTGCGCGACGCCGGCCTGGCGGGGCAGATCGTCGTGCAGACCTTCCCGACGGTCGGCATCCCCGGCGTGACGGAAGAGGATCTGAAGACCGGCCGGCCTTCCCCCCTCGCCGGATACGTCATCCGCGAAGCGTGCGAAACGCCGAGCAATTTCCGCTGCGCCGGCACGCTGTCGGCGTATCTGGAAAAACTGAAACTGCCCTGCGTCTGCGGAGTGGACACGCGCGAGATCACGCGTATTTTGCGGGAGAGCGGCCCGCAAAACGCCGCCATCCTGTTAAAACGGCCGGAAAAAGGTTTTTCGCTTCCCCCGCTTTCGCAGCAGAAAGCGCCGACGGGCGGGAAAAAGAGAAAACTCACGCCCGAAAAACCGAACGGACTGCGCGCCGTCGTCCTTGACTGCGGCATCTCCGACCTTCCGGCGGAGGAGCTTTTGGCGCGCGGATTCACGGTATGCGTTTTGCCGTACGATTCCGGCAAAGACGCCGTCATCGCCGAAAAACCGGACGTCATCCTGCTTTCCGACGGGCCGGAGTTTTTTATCGGCGGGACGCTGACCCGCGAGATCGGCGGGCTGATCGGCAAAGTTCCCTTCTTCGCGACCGGTCAGGGACACCTGATCGTCGCCAAAGCGCTCGGCGGAAAGATCGAGCGGATGAAGACCGGGCACCGCGGGGGCAATCAGGCCGTCGTGGAGACCGCGACCGGGATGATCTATCCCGCGGCACAGAACCACGGGTTTAAGGTCGACGCCGGCCCGCTGGGCGGAAAAGCGGTCGTCACCTTCGTCAACGGGAACGACGGCTCCTGCGAAGGGCTGTTCTATCCGGAAGAAAACTGCGAGACCGTCGCGTTCCGTCCCGAAACGACCGACGAGCCGAGACAGACAGGGCTTTTCTTCGACCGGATGCTCGAAGCGGCCGTCAAGCACGCGCAAGGAGGAAAAAACAATGCCTAAAGATACCGCGATCCGCAAAGTGATGGTCATCGGGTCGGGGCCGATCGTCATCGGGCAGGCCGCCGAGTTCGACTACGCCGGCGCGCAAGCCTGCCGCGTGCTCCGCGCCGAGGGGATCAACACCGTTCTGGTCAATTCCAACCCCGCCACCATCATGACAGACAGCCACCTGGCGGACGAGATCTATCTGGAACCGCTGAACGCGCCGACCGTGGCTCGCATCCTGGAGAAGGAACGCCCGGACGGCCTGCTGGCCGGGCTTGGGGGGCAGAACGGACTGACGATCTCCTCGCAGCTCGAAAAAGACGGCACGCTCAAAAAATACGGCGTGCGACTGCTCGGCACAGGGGTCGAGGCGATCGACAAAGCGGAAGACCGCGACCTTTTCCGCAAGACGATGCTTGAGATCGGCGAGCCGATCGTCCCCTCCGAGATCGCCTGCACGCTCGAGGAGGCCCTTTCTTCCGCCTCACGGATCGGGTATCCCGTCATCGTGCGCCCCGCTTTTACCCTGGGCGGGACGGGCGGCGGGATCGCCGCTTCCGAAGAGGAACTGAAGACCATCGCCCGCAACGGACTGGACCTTTCGCCGATCACGCAGATCCTGGTGGAAAAATGCATCTCGGGCTGGAAAGAGATCGAGTTTGAGACGATGCGGGACTCGGCGGGGAACGCCATCATCGTATGCTCGATGGAAAACGTCGACCCGGTGGGGATCCACACGGGGGATTCCATCGTCGTCGCGCCGGCGCTGACGCTGGGGGCGAAAGAGTACAATATGCTCCGCGCGGCCGCGCTGCGCATCGTCGACGCGCTGGGGATCGTGGGCGGGTGCAACTGTCAGTTCGCCCTGCATCCCGACAGTTTCGAATACGCCGTCATCGAGGTCAATCCGCGCGTGTCGCGTTCTTCGGCGCTCGCTTCCAAGGCGACCGGGTACCCGATCGCCAAAATGACCGCCAAACTCGCTTTGGGGTATACGATGAGCGAGATCGTCAACGACATCACCGGGATGACGTACGCCTGTTTTGAGCCGAGCGTGGACTACACCGTGGTGAAGTTCCCGAAATGGCCTTTTGACAAGTTTTACGGATCGTCGCGCCTTTTGGGGACGCAGATGAAAGCGACGGGAGAAGTGATGGCCATCGGCCGCTCTTTCGAGGAAGGGCTGATGAAGGCGATCCGCGGCGCGGAGATCGGCTTCGATACGCTGAACGCCCCGCCGCTTTCGGATAAACCGCTGAAAAAACGGCTCGCCGAGCAGAACGACCGGCGGATCTTCACGGTATTCGAGGCGCTGAAAGCCGGCATGACGGTGGATGAGATCCACAAGATCACGACCATCGACAAATATTTTTTGTACAAGATCGAAAATCTGGCGAACTTTGAAAGGGAGCTTGCCGCCTGCAAAGGAAAAAAACCGCCCAAAGCGGTCCTGGAAAAGGCGAAAAAGCTGGGGTACCCCGACACGGCGATCAAGCGGATCGCGGGAGTAAAGACGCTGCCCGCTTCCCCGCTGTCTTATAAGATGGTCGACACCTGCTCGGCCGAATACCCGGCGGTGACGCCGTACTTTTACTCGGTGTACGGGGAGACGTGCGAAGCGCGGCCCTTCCCGCGGAGCGGCAAACCGGTGATTTTGGTGCTCGGGTCGGGGCCGATCCGCATCGGGCAGGGGATCGAGTTCGATTACAGTTCGGTCCACTGCGTCTGGATCCTGCGGGCGATGGGGTATGAGGTGGTCATCGTCAACAACAACCCCGAGACCGTCTCGACCGACTACGACACGGCAGACCGCCTGTACTTCGAGCCGCTGACGCCCGAGGACGTGATGAACATCATCGAGGTCGAAAAGCCGGTGGGCGTGGTCGTGGCTTTCGGCGGGCAGACCGCCATCCGCCTGACCGGATTTCTGGACAAAGCGGGCATCCGCATCCTGGGGACCTCGGCGGACGGCATCGACTTGGCGGAAGACCGGGCGCGGTTCGACGCGCTGCTTGAAAACTTCGGCATCCGCCGCCCGAAGGGAATGGGCGTGAAGACCATGCAGGAAGCGCTGAACGCGGCGAACAAGCTGGGATATCCCGTCCTCCTCCGCCCGTCGTACGTCATCGGCGGTCAGAACATGACCGTTTCGCGGTCGGACGAGATGACGCGCGATTATATGAAGCGCATTCTGAGCGGGGGGATCGAAAACCCCGTATTGATCGATAAGTATATGCCGGGGATCGAGCTGGAAGTCGACGTGATCTCCGACGGAAAAGACGTGCTGATCCCGGGGATCATGGAACACATCGAGCGGGCGGGCGTCCACAGCGGCGACTCGATCGCCGTCTACCCGCCGTACAACCTGAGCGACAAACAGACCGACAAGGTGTGCAAGAGCTCGGAAAAACTGGCTCTGGCGCTGGGGACGAAGGGGCTGGTCAACATCCAGTACCTGATCTATGAGAACGAGCTTTACGTCATCGAGGTCAACCCGCGCGCGTCGCGCACCGTCCCGTATATCAGCAAGGTGACCGGCGTGCCGATGATCGACCTGGCGTCCAGGGTGATGCTGGGCGAACCGCTGAGCGAGCTCGGCTACGGTACCGGACTCTGCCGGACGCCGCCGTATTACACGGTGAAAGTCCCCGTGTTCTCTTTTGAGAAACTGAACGACGCCAACTCGATCCTGGGGCCGGAGATGAAGTCGACCGGCGAAGTGCTGGGGATCGGGAAGACGATGCCCGAGGCGCTTTTCAAGGGACTGTCGGCGGCGGGATACGGCTCGTCGCGCAAAGGCGGAAAAGAGAGCGGCGTTTTCATCAGCGTGGAAAAGAGCGACTGCGAGGAGATCATCTCGCTGGCGAAGCGGTTCTACGATCTGGGGATGAAACTGTACGCCACCGCCGACACGCAGGCGGCGATCAAAACCATCGGTATCCCGGTGAAAAAGGTCGAAAATCCCGCGACCGACCGCGAGATATTCGACCTGATGGAAAACGGCAAGATCGGGTATATCATTTACACGGGCGCGGTGATGGACGCAACGGTGGGGGACTACATCGCGCTCCACCGCCGCGCCATGCAGCTGGGCATCCCCTGCTTCACCTCGCCGGACACGGCGAACGCGCTGGCCGACATCATCGAGAGCCGGTTCAACCTGTTCAACACCGAACTGGTGGACATCAACGACATGCGCCGCATCCGCCGGTCGATCCCTTTCGCGAAAATGCAGTCCTGCGGGAACGATTATATTTTTGTCGAGAACTTCGACTCGAAGATCACCTGCCCGGAATCGCTTTGCGTTTCGCTTTGCTCGCCCCACACCGGCATCGGCGGGGACGGCATCGTCCTGATCGAAAAGTCGGCGCGCGCCGACGCGAAGATGCGTTCTTTCAACAAAGACGGGAGCGAAAGCCCGATGGCGGGGAACAATATCCGCTGCGTGGCGAAGTACTTGTACGACAGAGGTTTTTTGGGCTCGGAATTCGCGAAGATCGAGTCGGGAAACGGCGTGTATCCGCTGCGCCTGTATCTGCGGAACGGAAAAGTCAGTTCCGTCTGCGTCGACATGGGAAAGGCCGATTTTACCGCCTCTTCGGTCCCCGTGCTGACCAAACGGAAAGAAGCCGTCTCGATGGCGTATACCGTCGGCGGGAAACGGTACCGGCTGACCTGCCTTTCGGTGGGGAACCCGCACTGCGTGGTGTTTTGCGGCAACCTCGACGGGATGGACCTTTCGAAGATCGGACCGCTGTTTGAACACGCGCCGATCTTCCCCGAACGGATCAACACCGAATTCGTCCGGGTGATCAACCGCACCTGCCTGCGCATGCGCGTCTGGGAAAGAGGGAACGGCGAAACGATGGCATGCGGGACGGGCGCCTGCGCCGCCGTGGCCGCCGCCGTGAAGAACGGACTGTGCGACGCCGGAAAAGACGTGACCGTCAAACTCGCCGGGGGCGATCTGACGGTGAATTACACCGAAGACCGCATCCTGCTGACCGGCAGCGCCGTGCAGGTGTATACGGGCGAATTCGAATACTGATCTTTACCACACCCGGAATATCACAGAAAAGACTCTGCCCCGCCAAAAGCGGGACAGAGTCTTTCTTTTATTGAAACGAAGGGGCGGAAGACCCGGACGCGCCGGCGCTTACTTCCATTCCCCGCTGACGATAAAGGTCAGGATCGCCACCGCGTCGAAGACGTCGACGTTTGACGAACCGTCCACGTTCATGGCGAGTTTTTCATTGCGGGTCAAAGAGCCCTGCGAAACGATATAGGACAGTATCCTGACCGCGTCGAAGACGTCGCACACGCCGTTGCCGTCGCCGTCGCCTCTGACGACGAGGGAAACGAGCTGATCCATCCAGTCTCCGTCCGACCCGTTCCCGCCCGCGTCGTGCGCGATCTCCGCCGTTTCCATCAGACTCGCTTTGATCCCGTCGACAACGATATAGCATTCGACCAGTTCCTCGACGTCTTCCCCCGCTACGGTCGTGACGCGCCGGACGGTGACCTTTTCCCCGGCTTTCCCGTCGGCGGCGGTGAATTTTTCCACCTTTTTGTAGTACATGGGGATCGACTCGGGCTGATCGTTATAGATAACGGTCCTCGTGGTCTTTTTCGTCCCGTCGGGATAATGGGCGACGGTGACGATAATTTCTTTGATCAAGGGCTTGGGAAGATCGGACGCCAGGATGTAACGCGTCTCCTGCGAGGTCTGCTGCGCGTTTGCGACAAGGTATTCGTGCAGGAGGGCTTTTTCCTCGGCGGTGAAGGGCTGCGTCCTGCCGAGATCGGTCAGAAGCTCCTCGACGGAGCGGGGCTGACCGGCCTGAGAAGAGGAATCATCAACAGCCGAAACGGCGAAGAGATTCCCGAGAGTCAAAAGACAGAGCGCCAGCAAAAGCGACGCGATGCGAATTAAAACGGTGTGTTTCACGGGAATGCCCCTTTCTGTTTTGTATTTTCATTTTGTTCATTACAAATTGTTGACACGTCGCAACAGGGTCTTCGGTGAGGAAGACGCCGGTGCGGGGATCTTAACAAGGTCCCGGGAATCAGACCGAACCCGTAGAGATAGACGTTTTCGTCGATCGATTCCCCGCCGCTGAACTCGACCGATCCATAGACGAGATTGCCGCCGTCCCAGACGAACAGCGTGTTGTAGGGGATCAGGTTGTCGTTTTTCTCTCTCCGCAATCCGTCGGGACGGTAGGAATAATACGCGTAATCCCAGTCCCCGTCCCCGGTCAGCTTTATCAGTCTGTTTTTCAGGTCGTAGGTATAGGTTTCGGATTCGCCGCCGCCGGATCTGCCGGTGCGGCAACAGGCGCTCAATCATACAAATTAAGTACGAAAGAGTTTCCCTCTCTTGTCACACACAGAATATCGCTTTCGGAAATAACATATATTTCCGAACAATCATTTTGGCTGAGTTTTTTTACGTTTAGTTCCTTTTTATCAATTTTCCATATTCCGGTATACGGATGATTGCTTTTTTTCCATAAGGAGATATCCAAAGCGCAAAGCGATACGAGCCATTCTTTATTTGTTTCATTCACGGCGATTCTATAAAATGTCCCCGGTTCCTTTGGAATTATGAAAAGTGTTTTCGGTTCACTCCCGTCATACGGATAAAACAGCATTCCGTCTGTGGAATGCGCGATTATCCCCTCTTCACACAAAAAAGGTTTTTCTTCCAGCAAACTGTAAGAATAGTTCAATGAGTCGTCAAATTCTGCTTTACTGTCCCATTTTTTTATGATCTGAAGATCCGAGTTGAGTAACCATCTTTCGCCCGACGTTTCAATCAATAGGATCTTTTCGCCCGAAACAAGATAGTCGCTAAACGTATGATCCTCAATCTGCAGAAGGGACAAATCATTTCCGGCAATCAGCTTGACCTCACCATCTGAAACCAGCAGGAAATCCCCGCCAAAGCGGGAAAACTTTGAAACATTTTCTGCAAAAACAATTTGACTGCTTCCTCTTAGATCGGTCTTAAAAATCGTTGAATCCCGCAAAAGAAAAATGGATTCCCCCTTTTTGGAGATTGCCTTCACACGCTCCGTTTTAAATAAACGAGTGGCTTTATTACCATCATATAAAATAACCTCGTATCCAAAAAAAGTCCGGGAAACAACGACAACGCTTCCGTCGGTATCATCTAAATCCAGATGCCGACAGTCGTCCTCTTCTCCCTGAAGAGTGTTTGCGAAAGAATAGTTCCTCAAATAAGAAACATCAACGGGAATAGTATTGATTCGATTCACGTATGCCAAAAAGAAGATAAAGGCAAAAACCAAAACACAAAAGACAAGTGAACAAGCAACGGCAATAATAACCCTTTTTTTACTCATTTCATATCTCCTTATTTACCAAAAAAATAAGAGAACGGAGAAAAAATATAGGTTAGTATTCTTCTTTGCATTTTTTCTATACTTGCTTGTATTTTTATCTCCATATCGTAAAAAACAAGCAAGTCAAAAGCATGATTTGGAATCAATTCGCGAGAAACAAGTTCCAATGCCAATTTATAATCAAGGTCTTTTTCCGCAAAAATCCCTTTTTGAAGTACTCTGGCGGACAATTGCATGCAGTTATTAGTATATAAATTATATTGCATTTTAGGAACATCTTCTTTTCTTCTTTTGATTCCAAGTACATATCTGTTTATATACGAAATAGAACTTGAGAAGTCTCCGAAAAAATACAGCGAATCGGTTACACCGCCTAATGACTCATTTTTTGCCTTTAAAAATTCATTTATATCATCTGTCAATGACCCCCCCATCTCAAATTTATGACTTCCGATCTCCTGTAATACTTTTTCGATGGCAATCGCATTGACGTCTGATAACAGATAGTCACCAAACTCGGCGTTAGTACCCCAATAGAATAAAAACCATATTCCTTCTTCGGATTGAAGAAGAAGTCCACTATGACCAAACCCTTTCGCACCATCATCATATTGCAACCAAATCGCGTCCCTCCCCGTCGGATCCACATAATTGACGGGATTCGCGGCGCAGTAGGAATACCAGTTGAGTCCGTCGCGGGCGGGGTCTTCGGTGAGGAAAATGCCGGTGCGCGGTTCGTAGTACCGGGCGCGGAGATAGTAGGTCCCCAGCTCTGTATCGTAATATTCCGAAGCGTAGAGGAAGCGGTTAGAGCCGGTGACGCTCCCGCTTATCAGGTTGCCGAAAGCGTCGTAGGCGTAGAACTTGCAGAAATACCCGTCTTCGTCGGCGAGT
>JAEEGL010401495.1_pt1 | contig 14105 bp, 9 predicted proteins | sample 9134231 | NCBI WGS metagenome assembly JAEEGL01 (sample SAMN16246548, study PRJNA631951) | gut metagenome | biome: gut microbiome; feature: rumen; material: fiber-attached | host: Bos | place: Iran: Karaj | collected 2018-10 | reverse complement strand
CGCCGCCCACCACGAGGAATCGAGCGACCTCCATGTCAGCCGTCGGCTTGAAGGTATAAGCGCCCGGCTCGTTGAAGATAAGAACATATTCGTTTGAACTAACCGAATACACATTATTGTCCGGCAGATAGTAGTCCTTGGTGTTATACGTGATATCGGCCGCCGCGGCGATCCACGCCTTCGTGTACACCCAATCGTTATTGTACGAGTAGGCGCTGCCGTCACGGCCCCAGATATCCGTGCCCTCCCACGGGGTGATCTCCACGTCGTCCACCACCACGCCGGCGCCCTCCTCCTGGCCTGTCTGCAGACGCACCTTCCACGAGCCGGGCATGCGCGGGGACACCGTGAACTTGTTCGTGGAGAAGGAGTTCACCACCACTGAATAGCCGGAATCGTCCCACCCGCTGCCTGTCTTCTCCGCATCCGACAGCCACACCTGGATCACCTGGTTGGACGGCACGACGGCGGAGAACCCGCCGTTGGGGTCATAACTCTCGGAATCAACCTCCCAGCGGGAACCGTAGAAGGCCCAGTCCTCCTCAAGGTTGCCGATACTCTTCACAAAGTTGCCCGGCCAGAAGAGACTGGCATCCGTCGTAGTACTTGGCGCTGTGGACACATTATGGAACTTGATGGAACCAAAGTCGGCTCGGCAGTCGATGGAGCCCACGCCGTATGTGCCTTTGGTAAGAGCTCCTGGATTCTCGTCGACGTACGAAATGGCCGCAGGGCTTAACCCCGTCTCAGAGCCAACCACGCCCGTGCCACGCGTCGTATGCTGGGAGGAGAGGTGCCCTTCGAGCTTAACCCTCTTGGTCGCACCCTCTTCAAGCGTGTAGACGAGGAAGTAGGCGGCCGTGCGGGCGTTGTTCCCCACCTCGGTGGTGCTGGTCGGCACAAGCTTGTTAGCCGTGTAGGACTTTGACGTGAGCAATGTCGGCTTGGTGGTAGACCCCGAAGCCGTCCACTTGTAAAGCGCCAGCGTGATTTCATTGTCACCCGTGCGCGTCATACGGAACTCGTAGCAGCCCTTCGCGTACCGGTAGTAGCCCACGAAGGAGACGGAAGGATAGACGGGCGACATGTCGGTGGGCTTCACGGTGGCGGTCTCATACTGCCGGCTCATCGTGACCATCGCGCTGATGGCGTAGTTCATGCTCGAACCGCCGTCCATATAGGTGGCGAAGTCCTCGAACTTGATCGGCTGCGCGATGCGCGCCGTGAAATCGACGGAGTCCAAGCCGAGCGGCAAGTCGTCCTTCGTGAAGTTCTCCATCGCGAGCGCACCCTCGCCGAGACCGTCGAGCGAAAGGGCACAGTTGGAACTGTCGCCACGCGCACCTTCCACGAAACAGCTATTGTGCGCCGTCCAGCCGTTTGGAGTCTTGTGGACGGAGAACCCCTCTTTCAGGGGATAGTCGACCTTGTTCGTTTCGAGTATGGTGAAGTCCTCGAGCCACAACGTGCTCTTTTCCGGGCAGAGCGTCCAGCTCTCGCCAAACGGCGCGTCGTAGCGCTTCTTGTTGTCGGACACGCCGCTGTTCGAGACGCCGTTGTCGTCCATCAAGTTGCCGCGGAACCCTTCCGTCGCGTCCGTCCAGAGGTTGAACGACTGGTAGGAGGCATGGGAGAGCGAGAACGCGCGCATCTCGTCGTTGTACTCGATCTTCAAGTGGGTGGAGGCCTCGTCGAGAATCACGGAGATGTCGTTCGGGTTGCTCGGCTCGAGCGTCGCCGTGTAGGGGATTTCCCTGACGGTCTCCTCAACCGTCTTGAGCGTGTTTGTGCGGATAAGCCACTGCGTGGCGTCGGTGGCGTTCGTGTAGTACTCCTTCGTCACGAGGCGGAAAGAAAGCTTGCCGCCGATCGCATTTGTGGGCACCTGGTAGTGGTAGCGCCACGAGTGATCGCCCATGAGCGTCATGCGCGGCACGGTGCCGTCCGGCGTCAGCAGCGGCGTGACCTCATTTGATCCCACCACCTTGTTCGTAACGGTGAGCGTACCTTGCAACTCCACCCATTCCATGTTGCTCTCGCCCTCGCGAATGCGCACGAAGTAGTCGGTGCCGCCCGAAGGCACGCCGTCAGTTGCTACATACGCCGCCCGATTAGTGATTGAGGTAATTTCTTCAGACCACCCAGTCCCCCATCCTATTGATGTACCAAATGTAAAATCAAGACAATTATAATACACGGAAGCAACATCTGCCGTGTAAAAATACTCCAAATCACCCACTCCGTCCGTTAAATCAACCATCTCACCAGCCGATGCGTCAATATGCGTAGAACCTGATTTCAACTCCATTGAGAGAGTTTTCCAATTCCCCTCAATCTGATTTAAGTACCTCCAGCGATAGTGCAGTTTAGGATTTGACAAAACAGGCAATACTCGTGAAGCGCCATTTGTCAACCATTCATAATACGCCCAGGGCTGGACACCCTGCATGTTAACCGACAAGAACGGAACAACAAAATCACCTATACACCCCAACACTTCAGACCCCTTCAAACTCGCATCGTATCCAGGTGAATACGAATGGAGATTGAATGACATGACAGGAAATGATGCAATAATGTTGTCAATCAAAATCAAGCCGACGTCATCTTCTGTCACCGATGTTTGCGTAGTATCTACTGTTGTGCGAATGATTCGGAACCGAACTGGCTGGCGAATATTTAATGTTGCACGTACACGATAGCAATAATTAGAGCCACTATTACTCGGTGCTTGAAGTTCCAAATCCGTCATCTCTGTGCTCGTGGAAGACAACGCGCCATTCTGAACAGTAAAAACAGTCAACGGGATTGGATCGCTCCAAATCAAATCCTCGGGGAGTGTATCTGCAGAGGCAAGCGTTTTTCCAGACATTAACGCGCTCTCTGTCATGCGTGTAGCAAGCTGAACCTGTAACGTAGGCACATCAGCCCCAACTTTATTATATCCATTTACAGCGTCGAAATAAATCGTACCAATGCCATCCTCATAATATGGCGAATAAACCTGAGAGCCAAGATTATTCCTCATAATCACAGACGCGCTCGCCTTCACGATTGAACGCCCCGTCCCGCTTTTAAGTGAATACTGCGATGTTGGCAACCAATTCAAGCCCGACGCACCTTCACCGGAACCCGCTCGACAATTAAACAACTGCCAATACAGTGTTCCATCCTGTGCATACATGAAATGGTTTGTGCCTGTAGAATATGTACGATGCAACCCTCCAACATGTACCCAATACGTGGCATTCGTATCACCCGTATCGTAATACCCCTGGTTCTTAATAGACACACGCCCTTTTGTCCAATTGTTCATCAAAAGGATACGGTCATTTCCCATTGTTGTATACTGCGCTCCCCTCACGCGCGCGCACGGAAGCAGCGCGAAGGCGAGCAGAAGAAGTACGGAGGGTACACTGCGCCTAGAGAGGGAGGCGAGCCGCCCGAAGAGCGGGCGTCCGATGCTTCCCCTCTCTCCAAACCAGCCTTTTGTGCGCCGTTTATTCATGGTGCACCTCTCTTTCTTCTCTCTTTACAGCCATCTAAAATCTTTTCCACGCCAAAGCGGTGCGCCCGTCGTGGGCACACTTCGCCTTAGCTGTTCGGTAGTCTACCAAATCCATGATGGTAGTCAAGGGGGATTTTCGTTTTTTGTTACCGGAATGTCACCGGGAGGTGGTGGGGGAAGGGCATCGGGAAAGGGATGTGCAAAGCACAAGCCTTTCACCCCCGCCTTTCCCCCTCCCTCCCCCCAACCATCCCCCAACAACAAAGGGCGGCGCACACCGTGCGCCGCCCTCCGTATCAGCTTTCGCTTCACTGAAACGGGCGTCTCGCCCGTTGCGGTCGTGCCACGTCTTTTTGGGAGGCGGTGGACTGAGCCGTTTCAGGCCGTCACATTCGGCGCACTTGCCACCGCCATCTTCACCGCCTCGGTGGTCTGCCGCGATGCAAGGATGCCTCGCTCTATCATGTCCATTATCGCCGAAGGCATATCCTGGCATGGCGTGGTGCGCTCGCGGTTGAACATGTCGATCAGTTCTGCGAACGTCTTTGCGAATACCTGGTTGCAGTTCACGTAGGATATCGCCGTCTGTTCGGGGAACGAGGGAATATTGGGTATTACGACAAGCGTCTCAGGCGACTCGTTCATTCGCCGGATGACACGGTCGGATGCCTCGCGCTTTGACGTGATGAGGACGAGGTACACGCGATCATCAAGCCTCGGATTGGCATTCGCCACGACGAGAAAATGCCGCTGCTGCGCGGGTATGTCGGGCAACACGGCCTTCAGCATTGTTCCGCGCCGAAGAAAAAGGCTTAATTCTACGGCGGTCATCAGATACCTTCAACCCATGCGGAATCGCAGAAGAGCTCGCGGCTCGCTTCCACCCATTCTGGGTCGGCCGCACAATACTCCACTGCGGCGGGCGCGGGAAGAAAGAAGTCCAGCAGCCGCATCGGAACGGAAGCCGTACCAGATGTGAGTTTCTTCGCGGCTCGCTTCCATTCGGGGAATTCGTGCGTGAAGTCCACGACGTCGGGATGGGACGCATACGCGTTCCACGCCACGTCAAGCGACACGATGTCCTGTTCGGAGAGCTGTGTGGCGTCAAAACCCCTGGAATGGAGCACCGTACGCGAACGGCCCACCGGTTCTTGCCGAAGGTATGCATCGGCGTACTCGCGTTCAGCAACCGGTGCGCGCTTCGCCTTAACAAGACGCTCTGCGGCAACGGGGAGAGGTCCATACTTCATCGCCACGTAAGAGTCGCCGGTAATCAGACTTCCACAACGGCGCAGATGGTCTCTGTCGGCGAGAAACAACATCTTGAAGGCGTGAAGGCGATTAAGCCCCCCACCACTCTTCCCTGCCAGATACGAGAGGGATTGCACGATCTTCCTATAATCAGCGGACATGCGGGTATTATACCACAAGAATTCATCGATGATATGATAAAATCAAAAAAACCAAATCATTCTTCTTCCCCCTCACGAAGTTCCTTCAACCGGACATGCGACATGCGACGTGCGACTTGCGTGAACGACATCACGACTTTCGACTTTCGCCCGTCGCAAGTCGGAATGTCGCACGTCGGCAGCGCCTGTCGCATGTCGCACGTCCAAAACCACCCATTCCCCCACCGGCGCCGCTCGCGCCGGCGGCCTCGCACCCGCGCGGCCCTCCCCTCGGGGAAGCGGCACTCCTGCCGCTTCACTGGGAGAGTGGAGGATAAGGCGAAAGGATCGGTTGAAAAGCTCCCCTTTCACAAGTCAATGCGGCAGCGATGGCAATGCGAAAGGCATTGGCGAAGGGCTCCCCTTTCACAAGCCAATGCGGCAGCGCGCGGTTTGTGCGAAGCGCTCTGCCAATGGCGATCCCGTGCTCCACCTTGGGTGCGCGCCCCCGTGCGCGCACCCAAGGGAAAGCATTAGCTTTTGCCATCGGGCAATCGCGAAGCACTCCGCCTTTCCCGCCCCCGCCCTTACACACAATCAAGTCTTGAAAGGGTTGACCGCCATGATGCCGCAGTACATCTGCCCGTCGTTCAGATCCTCGGTGAGAATGTTGTCGCAGCCAATTCGCTCGGCGGCAGCGACGATTTGCGCGTCATAGTACTGAATGCCGTAGATCCCCTGTATCTCAACGGCACGTGAGACAAGCGCATTGTCAACGGCGACATGCGAGATCTTGCACATCTCCGAAAGGAGCGACAAAAGCAACGGCGTGTCGATACCCAACTTGCGTATGCACACGCTGGAGAATTCCGCCAGCACCTGGGAGGATATCCGGTACGTCGCACGCGCGGCAAACGCATCCGCGACAATGCGCCTCGCCTTCTTCTGCTTGGACGTCGCGTTCTTGTCGATTGCGTAGACGAACACATTCGAGTCGACAAAGGTCATTCCGCACTTCCCCTTTCGTAGCACTCAGCACGGTTGAAACGCCAGCCTTTCGGCAACCGCACGCCCGCACTTCCCGCAAGTTCCAGAAACCGGCAGGATCCGGCTTCGCCCTCATCCTTTCGGGGAGCCAGCAGATTCTCGAAATATTCGCGTATCATGCGGCTCATGGTCGTGCCGTTTTCAAGGGCGTACGCCCGTGCCTCCTGCACCACGGCAGGGGGAATTGACAACGTGATGCTCATGGCAACTCCTTTCCTCCAATCAAAAGTTCAACGTAAGTATATACGTTTACGTTTGATAGGTCAAGCGGGATAGTCTCATTAGTGCATTTTTTGAAAAGATGAGATTATCGCGATTCTGCGCGCCGACCGCGCCGCGCGGTCGCGCAGGAACGCGACCCTCCCTTCGGGGAAGCGGCACTCTTGCCGCTTCATTGGGAAAGCCGCCATCTTGGCGGCGCCAACTGGGAAAGTCGCCATCTTGGCGGCGCTCACTGGGACAACGGGCGTCTCGCCCGTTGAAACCGCCGCCTGGAAGGCGGCTTTCCCAGTTAGGCCTGTCGCATGTTGAATGTCGCGTGTTGAATAATGTCCGTTTTCGCGCCGCGCGCTTGACCCGCCGCTGGCGAAGCGGGAACCGGCGCGCTGACCTGAGACATGAGACCTGAGACTTGCCGGGGAGACATGAGACATTGAGACGGGTCACCCCACGAAGTTCCGCGTGCCCGTGCAATCGGGATATCCGGTGCAACTCCAGAAGGGATAGCCTGCATTGCGGCCCTTGCGGGCAATCATCTTCCGCATCGGCTTGCCGCAGCGCGGGCACTTTGGCACATCTGCTGCGGCAAATTGGCTGTCTCGCGTTTCGAGCCGAGCCTTGCTGAGCCGTTCGGTAAAGCCCCCTTCTTCACGGAATGCAGCACCAACGCTCGCCATCTGCCGATGCAGCAGCTTACATGCCTGGTCAATTGCCAAGAGAATCGCGTTTGCGGCGACAATGGGATCCTCCGCCTCAAGATGGGGTTCAAACCGCTTACGCATGGCGAGGATGTATTCTCCGTATGAGTGGCGGTCGAACGATCCCGTATAACGATCCAGGCTCAGTGACATGATTGCCGATGCATTCGCATCATCTTCAGCCCACGGCACCTCGTGACGGCCGATGAGGAACGCCTCATAGTCACCCGCCAACTCTTCGAGAGAACCCTTCGCCACATCATAGAGACGCAGCTCCGTTTCCTTGCTCGTTCCCGCACGGGCTGAACCCTCGACGATGTTCTGCCTCGCCGAACGCGCCGCCCCCACCATTTGCCCCACAGTCTTGCCGAGCGCGTCGTTCTTGTACGAAAAGTTCCGCGAGCAGAACACTTCGGTTGCATGGTAGATCAGGCAGGCGAAGCCGAATGAAAGCGTTGTCCGGTATCCACCGTAAGCGCCAATGATCTCTGTCATGTTGTTTCCTTTCCAGTTGGTTGTTGTTGACCCGAGCAGTATATCCAATTGTCGCGTGAACATCTTCACACGAAAGTAACATGATTTTCACATAATTATCACGCGCACGTGATAATTGCGGGCAATGAGGCCATGAAATGGCCCGCCCGCAAGGCCGCCACAGTCTCAATGTCTCATGTCTCACCCAGTCTCAATGTCTCGCTGTCTCAATGTCTCCGCAAGTCTCAGGTCTCAGGTCTCTGGTCTCCCCCCACCACTCTTTCACCCCTCGCGCGCTGGGGGGCGCCGCCTGGAAGGCGGCTTTCCCAGTTAGCCCGCGCCGCTCCTACCGCGACCCCAGCAACGGAAGATAATCCCTTTTCTTGTAGAGAATACGATCCACAAACACCCCTTCCGCCGTCACTCGGTAAAACACAAGATAATTGCGGACAGGCAGGAACCGATACTCATCAGCCATGAGCGGCAACCCCTCTACCGCATGGCCAATGAGCGGAAACTCCGCAAGCGTCTCGGCTTCATCAAGAATGGCGTTGACTGTTTCCAAGGCCGCAGTCGGATTACACAACTCATTTGAGATGTGATCCCTGATCTCGTCGAGATCCCGGCGTGCAAGCGGTGAATAGAACAGATCCATCTCCCCTCCTGACGCCAATCATTTCGCTTCACCGAAATGCCGACGCATGTCTTCTTTAGAAATCCATCCCTGGGTTTCTCCGGCGAGGCGCCCACGCATCAGTTCGTAGTTCAGCCGCTCAGCCGCCTCCACATTTGCATAGTCGGCAATGTCCATCAACACATAACGACCGGAGCCATTCTTTGTGAGATAGACCGGTACACCCGCCTTGACATCCTTCAGGACATCGGGGTAATTGCGCAATTCCGAGACTGGTTTGATGATGGGCATAGAGTTTCTCCAAATCTTTCGACGAGATTATCCCATAATTCTTCGATGAAATCAAGGGCGTTCTTGAGGTGGCACACCTTTTGCCGCTTCGCGCGCGAGCCCGCCGCTGGCGAAGCGGGAACCGGCGCGCGGACATGAGACCTGAGACCCGAGACCTGCCGGGGGGACATGAGACATTGAGACAAATAGAAATTGCGGCAAGGCCAATGGCCCGCCCGCAAGGCCGCCAAGGTCTCAATGTCTCATGTCTCACCCAGTCTCAATGTCTCGCTGTCTCAATGCCTCCGCAAGTCTCAGGTCTCTGGTCTCTGGTCTCACCCCACCACCCTTGCCCACATTCCCCCCCGCCGGCGCCGCTCGCGCCGCGCGGTCGCGCAGGAGCGCGACCCTCCCCCCAATGACAAAGGGCGCGGCATTGCTGCCGCGCCCCTCGTGCGTGCCATTGGCTTTCGCCGTTGGCTATCTTTCAGCAAACGGTTACTTCGTCACCGTCGCCTTCATGAACTTCGCATTGGCATCGGTCACCGTGATGACCGCCGTGCCAGCGACCTCGCCATCGGCAACCGAGAGGTTAGCCGCCGCCACAGGCGCAAAGGCGGTACCGAGGTCGGCCGTCGCAGACACCGCGAGCGTGCCGGTGATGTCGTACATGTCCACCGTCGCGCCAGCCGCCACGTCAGTCGCGTTGAGCGCCGCGGCAACCGTGATCTTCCAGCCGCCAGAGACCTGCTCGATCGCCGTGATCTTGATGACTTCCGTCTCCGGCGTCGTCAGGATCTTGTTGGCCTTCAGCATGTAGGAGAGCACCATCGGCTTGGTGACCACCGTCGGAGCGGCAGCTCCCGTGACAGTCGCGACATACGCCGCAACGTCATCGGCCGTCACCGTGGTGTTGTCATCCAGCAGGTCTTCAGCGCCATCGGTGTCGAACGTCGCGCCACCGCCAGCGCCAGCCGCCGTGTAGGTCTTCACCGTACCCTCGGTCGCGTCCGTCAGCGTCAGGCCCTCGGCCGCCGTGATGGCGTAGGTCGGCGTGAAGAGCGCCGTGTCAAACGCGATCGTGCCGGCCTCGGCGAAGGCGAAGGTCGCCGTCGCACCCGTGGTCATCACCTTGTACGAGCCGTTGAGCGCCAGCGCATCGTCCGCCACGAAGGTGGCAACGTCGCCGTCGACCGTCGCGAAGTTGAGGCCGTTAGTCGCAACATTGCACGACGCGACCGTCGCATTACCCTTGTTGGTTCCCTGCACAGTGAGCGAGGCACTACCCATGATCGTAAGCATCTTCACCGTAGCGGTGTTTTCGCAATCGATAATCGTGGTGGACTGCCCGACATAGCCGACGATACCACCCGACTGACCGCCAGCATTTGCGAGAGTGACAGTTCCGCTATTCTTGCAGTTTTGAATCGTCGCAGTTCCGGTTCCATCCTGCGTGATGAGCGCAATACCACCACTCTTGCGTGCCTTAGCCGTCAGCAGCGAGGCTACATTGAGTTCGTTCGTGCAGGAATCAACTGTAGATCCGGCCATGAGGTAGCCGACGATACCCGCCATATCCTTCGAGGCCGAAACCGTATCCACGTCTTGAGTAGCAAGCGCTGTGAGGTTCTGGAGCGTAGAAAACCTTGCAACGCCTACGAACGCAGCACCGGTATCGCCGCCAGTCGCTGAAGAATCCGCGCAAAGCTTGTTTTCTTTGAAAGAAATCTTCAGGTTACTGATCAAGGCACCGTTAACCGAGTTGAAGAATGCACCATAATCCGTACCATTCTCCATCTGGAAGTTGGAGATTGTGTGATTCTGGCCATCGAACGTACCACAGAAAGCTCCCGCCTCATAAGCAGGAATGTCCTTAGTAGAACCGTTGACAAGATCCTTACCGGCCTTAATGCCAATGCCCTCCCAAGCGGCGGTCAGGGCGATGTCAGCGGTCTGGACATAGGCCAGGTTCCGGCCAACGTCATTCGCCACAGCGGCCTGAAGGGCGAGGAGGTCGTCCTCGTCGGCAATCTCGAACGGATTCGACGCCGAACCATCCTGGCCAGCCGTTGCCGTACGGGGGAAGTAACCCGCCGAGTAGGTGGTCACCGAGCCGGAGGTCGAAGCGACCGGATAGCCAGCCGCGCCCGAAGACGCAACCGTGCCGGCAAACGTGTAGCCGAGCGCCGTGTCGAACGAGATCGTGTCGCCAACCGCCGTCAGCGTGGCAACAGGCGTCTCGGAAGCCGCAACGTTACGCTCGAGCAGGTAGGTGCCGCCAGCAACAGGCGCGCCAGTAATCGTCGTCGCAACGCCATTGTCGACCGTCGCGTACTCGAAACCGGTGATCGTCGAGCCAGACGGATCGCCGATCATCTTCGCAGCTTCCGGATTCGCGTTGCCGCCGAGGTCATCAAGCGTGCGACCCTGCGCCCAACCGACGAGGCCGCCGATCTTCGCCGTAGCCAGGACCGAGGTCAGCGTGCCGTTGTTCACGCAGTTCTGCATCTTCGTGCCATCGGCCACATAGCCGAGGATACCCGAAAGACCATCGCGGCCTTCCGTTCCCTTGCCTGCGACCATGGCAATGTTGGCGTTGTTGACGCAGCCGTCGAACAGCACGTAGTCGTTCGGGACGCCGTTCTGATCCTGCGTGAGAGCCGTGATACCACCAGCCTTGGTATAAGAACCGTAGAGTGTCGCGTTGTTCGTGCAGTCCTTCACGAGCGTCTCGAGCATCGTTACGCCATTGACGACGTTGCTGGCGCCGCCGCAGACGCGGATCGCAATGCCGGCCACGTTGTGCGTACAAGGCGTTCCAGCCGAGCCGAAGGAACCCATCGCAGTGAGCCCCTGGACCGTCGAACCCAAACCTACGTTACCGATGATGGAGCAGCCCCATTCGCCGGAGTTCACCGAGGAGTCGAACGTGCTGCACGTGATCGTATCGACCGTGAGGTTCTTGATCGTGCCGCCCTTGACCTGGTTGAACACGCCACCATAGTTGCGCTGCACGAAATCGACGTTCGAAATCGTGAAGCCCTGGCCATCATACGTACCCTGGAACGCAAGACCGCTGTTCAGGTTGGCCGCATACGTACCGATACCCGCGAACGGGCCCGCGCTCGCCATGTCGATGTTGGCCGTCTGCTTGAACGTCTCACCTACCGTCGCGAGGTTGGCGGCCACACCCTTGCGGAGCATGTCGAGGTCATTCGCATCGTCGATCGTGTACGCGCCGTTGACGGCATCGCCGAGGTAATCGGCCCACACGTAGACCGCGTCTTCCGCATCGATGTCGCCCGCAGAAGAAGTAGCTTCAGCTGTCATCGTCTTGGTCGCACCATCGGCGTTCGTGAAGGTGAATGCGACCGTCGAACCAGGAACCACACCGCCAGGAATCGAGAACGGAGAGCTTTCGCTTGAAATCGAAACGGCCTCGCCGCCGTCAATCGTGTACGACACGGGCGTCACACCCGCCGGCCACGTGAGCGTGAATCCTGCCGCCGGGACATCGAACGGATCATCCGTGGTCCACACGATGTCGTCAAGAGCGCCCGAGCCCTTGAAGCCGATGCCCTGGAGGGTGGGGATGGCACCCTGCGCACCCATCTCCTGAAGAGAGGGGAAGATCTTGTTCGCGCCAATGGCGGTTTCCATGTCTTCCGACAGCGCGTTCATACCGTGCAATGTCGTAACCATGCCCGACGTGAACTGCGCGGTCGTGGCGCACATCTGAACTCCATCGACATAGATTTCAAACGCAGGAATCACACCAGCTTCGTCATTCACCATCACATTCGGAATGGCCTTAATGGTCAGACGATACCATTCGCCGGGTAGAATCTTCTTCTCGCCAACCGAAGGAGCAAGCGTGAAGGTCGCCTCAGTCGCAGACGGAGCTTCGCCGAAGTCATAGAGATTCGCCTTCACCATGAGGTTCGTCACGTTGTTCTCAACGTTGAGCCAGATGGCCAGCTTGTCAGCGGCATCCACCGTCGGCGCGCCGCCGTCCTCGGTGGGCGTAAACTGAACGAGCGTGTCAAGGTAGGTGCCGGTAGCGGCGATCGGCTCGGCAGCGCCGAGGTCGTAGGTCGTCGTCTCACCGTCCCCAGAGGCGCTGATCGTGTTGATCGAGCGCCACAGGATACCGCCCTCGGTGCTGAGCTCGAGGTAGTTGTCGTTCGGCGTGGCCGAGGCGAAGGCAAGCGGGCGCGTGATGTTGTTAGGCGCAGCAACGTCGCCGCTGCCAAACGCCCTCACGGCCGACGCGTCGGCATCGCCTTCGAAGAAGAAGTAGCCATTGGCGGCGGCTTTGGGATTACCATCCTCTTCATTTTCGGCCGTACCATTCGTGAACGTGTCACCTGCATCATAGCCTTCGAAGCTGATCGCGTTGAGCGGATCAGCGAAGGCCGCAGCGGACGCCACGAGGGCCGTTGCAAACATTAGCTTTTTCATTTCATTTTCCTTGTCAATCCGAAGGGGAATAGGGGGTGCCCGCGCCTCTTCGGAAGGCCCGGCCCATTTGCTGACGGTTGCAAGTGTAGCAAAAGCGAGAGGGGAGTGCAAGGGGGGCGGGGGAAAAAGTTGAAAAAAGTTTAAGCCGGTGGGCGAAGCCTTTTGCAAGGCCTTTTGCCGGGCCGAAAGGTTTTTGCGGTGCACTTGGCCAATGGCAAGGCCGATGGCACGCCTTGGGTGCGCGCACGGGGCGCGCACTGCGGGACTGTTTTCACGCAGAGCGATTGCATACCATTTGATAATCCATTGGCGAGGGGCCTTCGATGAGATCACGGTGCGGAACGGCGGCACAATCGGCGGACCCTCGCCATTGGGGAAGCATTAGCTTCGCCCTTCGGCCCCCTCCCCGAAGGCCCCTCGCCAAAGGATTCACAATGGTCTAGCCCTTCGGCTGCCCTCCCCGAAGGCCCCTCGCCAAAGGAAAAGATTTCGCTTTGCCCTTGGATCGTGCTAAGCAGTGCCGCAGTGCGCGCCCTGTGCGCGCACCCAAGGCACGCCATAGGCTAAGCCATCGGCAAAGCGCCCCGCACAAACGCCGCGCTGCCGCATTGGCCCAAGAAAGGCAAATCGCGAAGCTCGATCCCTTTCCCGCCCTCGCCCTTGCCTCCCTCCCCCCACTCAACAACAAAGGGCGGCGCACATCGTGCGCCGCCCTCCGTATCAGCTTTCGCTTCGCGCGAAAACACTTCCCGAAACCTTAGTTGGCCGAAGCCGCGAATTCCACAACAACCTTGTAGAACTTCTTGGTCTCACCCAGCGCAGGCGTGACAGGCGCGAAGGTCTTGTTGTCTTGTCCACCGGCCGACTCAACGTCCGTCCACGAGCCACCAAGGTCAGAAGTGCTCTGGAGCTTGATCGTGATGGCCACACCACGACCCACCATGGGCGTCACGTCTGCGGGCAACGTCACGACCACTTTGCCATCTGCGTCAAAGCTGATCGAGTCGATCTTGAAGCCTTCCAGACCATCCTCCGTCGGCGCGAGGCCGAGGAAGAGAGCCTGCCAGGAAGGAATGCCCGTCGAGCCAATCTCCGCCGCCAGTGCCGCATTGACCGCCGCGACGTCCGTCACGTCCAGCGTGCCGCCGCCCGCGACGATTGCAGCCTGAAGGGCCGCGAGATCACCCGCCTGAGGCGTAATCGGCACGATGGCATCACCAATCGAGACGTGGTAGTCATCGCCACCAGTGCCACCCGCGAACGGATCCTCCTCGGTCCACACGATGTCGTCGATGGCACCCGAACCCTTGAAGCCGACGCCCTGGAGGGTGGGGGTTGCACCCTGTGCGCCCATCTCCGCAAGAGAGGGGAATATCCTGTTGGCGGCAATGGCAGCAGTCATG
>JAEEGL013467922.1_pt1 | contig 14106 bp, 2 predicted proteins | sample 9134231 | NCBI WGS metagenome assembly JAEEGL01 (sample SAMN16246548, study PRJNA631951) | gut metagenome | biome: gut microbiome; feature: rumen; material: fiber-attached | host: Bos | place: Iran: Karaj | collected 2018-10 | reverse complement strand
TTATACTCGCCTCGGTGAACGTGTTGGCGGTGTTCCATGTCAGTGTATTTTCCAGAACACGGAGTAGAACGGTCTTCTTCATGATATTTCCAACTGTATCAGTACCCGTCAGATAAAGGATGGCGTTGCCGACAAGCCCGCTGGCCGGCGTGAAGCTGATGGTGCGCGAAGCTCCACTGCCCGAGACGGTAAAGGAACCATTGGCAACCATATCAGGACGGCTGCAGGTGACATTCAGGCTCTGGAGAGTGTTGTTCGCGTTTACGGTCATCGTAGTCGGACGCCCTGCCACGCTGTTCAGCTCATCATCACACATCAAAGCAAGCATGGGCGTCGGATTTGTCTTGACAGTGATGGTGACGCCGTCGGACGCCGTCTGCCAACTGCCATCGACCTTCGCCTCTAGCGTGTAGGTGGCCGTTCCGCTCTGCCCCGTCAGATTGTAGCTTCGGGCTGTTCCGTCAATGGAAGCACTGACGACCGTGCTACTGGTGCCGACTTTCTTCGTCAACCGGAAGGCCTCCGCCGTCAACCGTTTAGGAAAGTCCCATGACAACGTGAACGCGGAGGGTTGCTCAACGGACAGTGGCTGGAAGACGGGAATCGGCTTGGGCATGATGTTGGTCGTAGCGGAATCAATAACGTAGGAATCGTATCCATCCGTCAGAAGATACCAGCCATTGTACGATCCACTCCAGCCATAGTTGAAATGGCAGTAATTCTGGCCGCCCATCGTGCCCAGACCGTCCGCCACAAAAGAATGGCCTTCACGTTGGCCATTTTCATATCTTACACCAGATACCAGTACAGGACGTCCAGCCGTCATATCCGCGATGATTCTCGGATAAAGCGTCTCCTGCGGCACATATCCAACATAACCTTCTGAAATGCATCCATATTCGATATTGGTCGCATACTTCAATTTCGAAGAAAGAAGTATCTTGAAATCATCACTGTATGCTCCAGTGGCGTCCAATTCATAGTCCGCAGAGGCGAAGACGCCCATTTCCAGCATCAGACGGCTGACGGCCCAGTCAGTCCTGTCGATAGTCGTCTTAGGACGGAAATAATCGGACAGCATATTGTAATAAATCCATTTGTCTGAATAGTCGTCCCTCATCAGGCTCCAGTCGTATGGGAAGGAATAATCCACCTGGAATGAACCGGTAACGGAACCTTTTGTGTCTTGACTGCTGGCGGTCCCCTGTCCGGCCGGTGGCCATTCATGGTATTTCAGGACTTGCGCGAAGGCAGTCGCCACGCATCCTGTAATGGCGCGGTTCAGATACTTGTCACCGGAGGGGCAAAAATAGTCGAATGGCGCGGGCTGGTCCCATTTCGTCGTCAGCAATGCCGGCGTGATGATGGTGGACGGCATGACTGTATTCGCACGGGTACGTTTGAGCAACGTGTTCCATCTGGCCTGATTTTCGGCAGCCAGTTCATTTCCACGAGTTTTCGGTTTGGCAAGTTCAGCTCGGAAGATTTCGCCCTGGCGTTTCAGCAAATAGGGAAGCGGATGGCCTTCCGGCATATCAAAGGAACCGTTCGTATTGAATGTCACGACAGGAGGCAATGTGTCGTCGGACGACATGACAAGATAACCGGCCGGTTGCAAATCGACCCGCCACAACGGCATGGCCTTGCCGTCCGCATCCGTCATCTGCGTAGCCTTTTCCGGAACCGCATTTGGCGACTCGGCCTGGAAGATTGCGTTATCAGCAATCCATTTCCGGGCGGCGGCGAGAATGTCGTTCTCGCTGACATCCGCCGCATACCCCACGGCGAACACCGCCATGATGAAAAGCACCATCAATTGCAAAAGATTGTTTCTTGTCTTCATATTTTATTCCTCCGCCTTTTATTATTTAATGTAAAGTTCGGTAAAACTGCATTCCGGTATCATCACAGGACGGATGTACAGATAGCCGTTGGAGGCATCCACACCGAGGTCGATGACGGCTTGTCCATTGGCGACCGTCGTCGTTTGGGAGAAACTCGTCAATGCCTGATCGGCAATCGAGTAGAAAACCACCTGATAGGTGACCACGCCATCCTTGTAACCGGCATCCGCCGTGTCGAAGGCGAGCTTGACGGTTGCGCCGTCCGCGACAGCTCCGATGATGATCGGGAGTCGATTATTCGGAATGACCGCGAAACGGAAGTCCTGCCAGATCGTGCCCGCAATACAGCCTTCGCCGTTGGCGGTGACATTCCAGATGAACAATCCACTTTCCAGGCCATAAACCGTGCAAGTGGTTTCTTCGAGCGTTTCATCGAAGACGGAGGCACCGTCGTAGGTGGTGACGACCAGACGGTAGCTTTCCGCATTGAGGATGGCAGGCCAGCTGAACGTGACGGCCAGATTGTCGGCTTCACGGAAATTCCTGCCATCGGCCGGCGCGTAGAGCGCCATGTCCTCCGGCCATTCGGAGGGTTTCCGCCCCAACGTCAAAACCGTATTGCCCGCCGTCAGGAACACCACGCGGTCCACGAAGCAGCCGGTATCGACGGTACTGCTTGCAATCTGATAATTGGCGGCCAGTTTATCAGCAGGAGCCTGAAGCGTATAGGTAATGGTATCCGGAATGTTCGGGGCATCCCATGTCATTCTCAAAACGCCGTTTCTGACGTTGGCAGCGTAGTCGCCGACCACGCTCCATCCATCAGGAATCTTCTCGCCGACGAACAGGCTGACCATGCTGTCCGCGCCTGTGACAGCCAACGTGACGGTCACCTGGCTGTTTGCGGCATACGTCGTCGTGTCAACACTACGGGTGAGCATGACATCAGCCGTCGTGGCTCCGCTTCTGGTGCCGTCTTTCCGCCTCAGCGTCAGGACATCGGGATAATCCCATGTGTACTCGTAATTTCTAAGTGCGGCAAGTTTTATAGGACCTGCATATTGAAGGTATTCAGTTCCGGATATCTTACCGTCCTGGACAATACAATCCGCTGGATGATATTTGTCAACGATTTTCGTATCCGCGACATTGATCGTTACCATGGCGCCATCCGCAAAGCACCCCGTGTCAACGCTGTTGCTGGATAATACATAGCTGGCGGCCAGATTTTCCGTAGGAGCCTGAATCGTATAAGTAAATGAGTCAGGAATATTCGGGGCCTCCCAAGCTTCTCTCAACACGCCATTTACGACAGAATCCGCAGCATCGCCGACGACGGTCCACCCTTCCGGGATTTTCTCGCCAACAAACAGATTGCTCATCTTGTCGGCGCCGCCAATGACCAACGTCACGTCCAGACTGCCTCCCGCCGAGAAGATGGCAGGCGAAACCTGACGCGTGATGGCGATATCGCCGTCACGCGCGGCTCTTCGCGTCAAGGAAAGCACATCAACACCATCCCACTCATAATCGCAATTTTCCAACGCCGCAACCTTTACAGGACCTGCATATCGCAAATACTCCAGACCGGAGATGACATGGTCCTGATCAATGCAATCCGCCGGATGGTAGGGATCATCGCCACCGCCAACGGGCGTATAGTTCGCCGTGCCAGTCTTCGTATCACCGGCAACGAGCGTAATGGTCTGGCTTGCTGGCGTATTGTAGCCAGCCACTTCCTTGAAGGAAATAGTATGAGTACCGACGGTTGAGGTCACCGTCACGCCGCTGTTGTTCCACGCGCCACCATCGATTCTCCATTGGGCACCGGCCGTAATAGCGGCTGCAGGAGACAATGTGTATTTAACCGTCGGATTCTGAACAACATAAGTGGCGGTACCGGTCTTCGCTTCTCCGGCGGCCAGCGTGATGGTCTGGCTGGCGGGAGTGGTATAACCATTTACATCCTTGAAATAAATGGTATGGGTGCCGACGGTTGATTCAACCGTCACGCCGCTATTGTTCCATACGCCGTTGTCAATTTTCCATTGGGCACCGGCCGTAATAGCGTCGGCAGGAGACAATGTGTATTTAACCGTCGGATTCTGAACGATATAGGTATAAGCGGCAGTACCGGTCTTTTCTTCTCCTGCAACCAGCGTGATGGTCTGGCTGGCGGGAGTGGTATAACCATTTACATCCTTGAAATAAATAGTATGGGTGCCGACGGTTGATTCAACCGTCACGTCACTATTGTTCCACGCTCCATTGTCGATTTTCCATTGGGCACCGGCCGTAACAGCGTCGGCAGGAGACAATGTGTATTTAACCGTCGGTTTATCATCAATGGGAACAGGCGTATCCTTAATCGTGACCGTTGCGTCAGTAACTGCGCCACCACGATATGTCTGTGTGGGCGTCGCAGGTATCAGCACGACTTGAACCGTTTCATCGCCTTCATTGATTCCATCGAACAGAGGTTCGATCTCGCATTCCACACTCGTCTTACCACTTGCGAAGGTGACACTTCCCGGAATGGATTTATAATCCACGCCATTCGTCGCCGTGCCGCGGATGTCGAAATACACAGTCAGGGCTCCTGATGAGCTGGTACGCGTGAAGGTGAATTTTCCCTTGTCTGCAGCGGCCGTGGTGGATGGCTCCTGCGCCGTTTCATCGCCATCGTTTGTCGTCGATCTCACGGCGACCGCCTGCATGCTGCTTTTCGTGATGAAACTGGCGGTGACGGTCACATCATACGGAGGCATTTTGATGGTGGTTGTAGCCCCCAGTACACTGCCGATGAATTCCACATCCTTGCTAGGCGTCCAGATTTTCAGGCCCTGGTTGCTGGGAAGCGTCGCCGTGATGGTGACAATATCCCCCGCGTTGAACTGAGCGGAGGAAACCATGACGCCATTCAAGTTGATCTTGCCGCCTGAAACAGAGAGGGTGTATGCGACGGGAACGGGATTATAAACATAGGCGGCGGTGCCCTGCGTCTCGGCATCTTCCTCCACCATGATGGTCTGGGGGGCGGGAGTGTCGTAGTCGGTCACATTCTTGAAAGAAATGACATGTTCGCCGACAGCTGTCGTCACAACCGCATCGCTGTTATTCCAATTGCCATCGTCGATCTTCCACTGTGCACCGGCCATCACGGCCTCGACAGGCAGCAACGTATATTTGACAGTTCCCTCGGCAACAGGGACGGGGGGAGGAGTATCGACAATCGAAACCGTCGCGTCCGTGTAGGTGCCGCCGCGGTAGGTCTGCGTGTTCGGTGCGGCTTCCAATACGACTTCGACCGTCTCGTCGCCTTCGGCAATTGTATCATACAAAGGCTCGATCTCGACCGCCACGCTCGTCGCATTGGCCGCGAAAGTGACGCTTGACGGGATGGTCTTGTAGTCCATGCCGTTCGCCGCCGTGCCGCGGAGGGAATAATATACCGTCAAAGCCTTGGACACATTGACAGTGGTACGGGTGAACGTGAATTGGCCCTTGTCGGAGACGGCGGCCGTGGCAGACGCCGGCTCCGTCGCCTTGTCGTCGCCGGCGTTCGTCGTCGATCTCACGGAGACCGCAGGCATGCTGCTCTTCGTGATGAAGCTAGCGGTGATCGTCACGTTTTGCGCGGGCATTTTTAAAGTGGTCGTGGCTCCCAACACGCTACCGATGAATTCCACGTCTTTATCAGGTGTCCAGATTTTCAGGCCCTGGTTGGTGGGGATCGTCGCCGTAATGGTGACGTCTTCGCCTGCGGCAAACTGACCAGAAGAAACCGTCGTGCCGTCGATCTTGCCATTGACAACAGTAAGCGTATATTTCGTATCCGGCGCAGGTTGATCCTCTATATAATTTGCGGTGACCGTCACATCCTTCGCAGGCATCGTGAAGGTCGTTGTGGAAGCAATCGAATTGGTGATGACAATGTCATTGGATGTCCATTTATCGAACACAAAGCCTGCGGCAGGAGCGTTTGCCGTAATGGTGACGGTCTCACCTGCGGCTGCCGCCAACTTGTCTGCTGAACCGCTGTTTACTATGACCGAATAGGTTATGGGTTTGTATGTCGCCGTGATCGTCACATTCTTTGCCGGCATTGTGAATGTCGTATTAGCGGCATTGGAATCGGCAAACTGCACACCGTCTTCAGTTGTCCATTTGTCAAAGACCATACCGTTTTCGGGATCATTCGCCGTAATGGCAACCGTTGCTCCATTTGCGGCTTCGGCCTTGTCAGCTATGCCATTTATAATTGTAACGGTAAACGTATCTGCTGCATCGAGAACGATCTTGTTGTCTCCGGCAATGGACACAATATCCTGATAGTCACCGCCCCTGATGCAGTAATACGACTCATCAGGATCATCACTTGTCACGATGACAGACTCGCCGGGCACGGTTGCCATATTCGCCTTGAGCTGATAGGAGAAGGTATTCGATATGCCTTCAGCACTCGTACTTTCCAGCATAATCTGGACGGTTGATGTTTTACCCGTAATCCCGCTCGTGGTGGAATATTCCGACGAATAAGTCCACCCGGCCGGAATATAATCAAGCATATTGAATTCAGAGATCGGAGCCGCACATGTCAAATCGTACTTGATAGTCGCATAAACGGTTGCATTGTCATCACTATGCTGAACTGTTATCGTTCTGGTGATAACCGCTTCTGTTCCACTCCTTGTCAGCGTGGCATATTCGTTACCCCGAGTGCCGGATGGCATTGCAAGCGTTTCGCCATCCCATATATAACGATAATCCTCTGTCAAACACAGGAAATCAAACACAGGCTTCTTCCAGACAGAATACTCTCTGGGTTTGATCATCATGTCCTTATTCGTATCCGCCGGATGAGTCAGCGTTAACGTTGTATCAGGTATCAGGATATCATAAAAATCACCGTTCTTAATTTGATAATATGATTCGTCAGACGAATCGCTTGTCGCAATAACGTTTTCGTTGTTGACGACTGTCGCGAAATCCGCTTTTATCTGATACGAGAAGGAATGGGCAATCCCTGTAGTGGCGGTCGATTCCATAAGGATCTGCACCGTGGATGTTTTCCCTGTGATTCCTGTAGTTGCCGAATAATCTGTGGAATATGTCCAGCCATTCGGGATGTAATCTACCATGGATAATTCAGAAATAGGTGAGTCACAGGCGATTTCGTACGTTATCGTGGCATAGATGACCGATTGGTTATCATTCAAATGAAGCGCCACACTTCTTGCGATAGTCGCATTTACGGCTCCGCGTGTCAACGATGATCCCTGTGTATTTTGTGTGTCATTGACAACGGAAAGGATCTCGCCATCCCATGTATATTTGTAATTTTCAGTCAGGCAGAGAAAATCAAACACAGGTTTCTTCCAGACAGAATACTCTCTTGGTTTGATCATCATATCTCGGTTGGTGTCAGCAGGATGTATTGAATCAATATAAGATGCAGTCAACGTCTCCGCGTCTCCGGCAGCCAACGTAATCGTCTGGACGCCTGGCGTGATGAATCCCGTAACATCCTTGAAAGATATGGTATGAGAACCGACGGTCGATATCACGGTCGCGCCACTGTCGTTCCAATCGCCATTGTCGATCTTCCACTGCGCTCCGGCAGTAACAGCGTCGGCTGGAGACAATGTGCATTTAACCGTCGGATTCTGAACATATGCGCCCGTTCCGATCTTCGTCTCCCCTGCCGTCAGTGTTATGGTCTGGTTTGCAGGAGCAGTGTAACCATTCACGGCCTTGAAGGTGATGGTGTGGGTGCCTACGGTCGATGTCACGGTCGCTCCGCTGTTGTTCCAAGCGCCATTGTCGATTTTCCATTGGGCCCCCGCCGTTACGGCTCCATTAGGAGACAATGTATATTTGACTGTCGGATTTTGAACGTATGTGCCAGTTCCGGTTTTCACCTCTCCGGCGGCCAGCGTGATAGTCTGGTTTGCAGGAGCAGTGTAGCCATTCACGGCCTTGAAGGAGACGGTGTGGGTACCGACTGTCGATGTCACTGTCGCTCCGCTGTCGTTCCAAGCGCCATTGTCGATTTTCCATTGGGCCCCCGCCGTTACTGCGCCGGCAGGAGACAATGTATATTTCACAGTCGGTTCAATAACGACGTAAGTAGCGGTAATGGTCACAGCCTTCGATGGCATGATGAAGTAGGTTGAGGAAGCGGTCGCATCTTCGAACGTCACGTCAGATGAGACCCATTTGTCGAATCTCATGCCGGCTGGAGGATCATTCGCCTCAACCATGACAAGGTCTCCCTCGTATGGTTCGCTTGGAATGATTGTTGCATTTGTGATAGTTACGGGATAAGTCGTAACGGCATTCATGATGACAGGTGTGAAAGTTCCCCCGATAAAACCGCCATAAACCGCAGGCTTGGTCGGATAATTGACATCGAAATCCAACACCGCGCTACACATATAAATCTTGTCATCCGCAGAGTTCCATAGTTTGAAGCGAAATATCTCCGCATCGGCTTGGTACGAACCGAACATGAGACTGAAATAATATTCTCCGTCAACATCGTCTTCCGGATCCGCACCGCTTATCTCCGCCACGCCACACAATATACCATCATGGAACGCCGCCAGTTTGCTTCCTTCGGCCCGAAGCGGAACACCATGTATTTTCACGCGCGCCAGCACGGCTGTGTAGAAAGGATAACTGCCAACCTGCCAATCAGGTGCGGCCGCCTCTGCCACATTGCAAAAAACGGTGACCAGCCAAATCCAGACCAGCGACCACATCATGGTTCGAAAATGATTTTTCATACTTTTTCCTTGTGTTTTTTAGAATGTTATGAATAAACAATTATTTTTAATATATTCCCTTCTCTGACTTTCAATTTTCAAAATTGAAACGACTTATACCTAATGTAATATAGTACAGAAAGAGGCAAAAATCCAATAAAAAAAACTATTCATTTTCAGCAGTCATTGTGATTTTTGAGAAATTCTTACCGCAACTTATTTCGGGGGATACGGTGGATTGACGAGAAGCAAAATCGGCTCCCGACACATCACAATGCATATGGAAAAGATACTGGTCAACTACTGTACTGTCCCACACCAAATTTGCCTAAAGATTGCATGATTGGGCAAAGGTCGTCGCCGCATAGCTATGGGATACCGTCGCGAAGCGACACCGCACGGAGTGCGAAACAATAGTAACCCCACGCAAGCGCCTGGAGCGGCGCGTAGCGTGGGGTGAAATGTCCACTTGGTATAGCGCGCGAGGGCGCGCCACTAAAATAGTTGGCAAGCAAACAAATTATATGGCCAGTACAGTAATGTAAAATTCCAACATGTTTTCGCAACGAAAAGACGAATCCTTTTTGCAGCCATGCGATACCTTTCGGCATCGCGTTCGCGCAGAAGCACGCCCCTCCCAACACTTCCTTGTCTTTCATGAAATCGGCGGGCCTGACGGCTTTACCGATTTCTCGATAGATGAATCAGTTAGAACGAAGGCTCATTGACCTAAGGACAGACACACAACACGAAAACCATTACCGCAACTACTACTTGATGGGACACCACCGCCACGGTACGCCGAACGACAACCTCTTGTCCCCCCATTCCAGCTACCACTGCGCCCCACTCGGTTCTCCCCCGTTATCCACGACGTCGGACCAACTGGATCCATTGCAGCCGTCATGGATGACGAGTTAGCCTCATACCAATCCAAACACCACTCACATACATTGCCATGCATATCGTAAAGCCTCCAAACGTTTGGGAGATAGCTTCCGACCTTCGTATGCTCGGAATAACCACCCTTGCCGTCTGCTTGATTGAAAGAATAACGTCCAACTTCAGCCATATTGTCATCTTGTGTAGTTGATATCAAATTTTTTCCCGAGTTAAGTGCGGTCGTTGTTCCCGCGCGACAGGCGTACTCCCACTGGGCTTCCGTTGGTAAATCGAACACCAGTCTTGTCTTTGCCTGCAATTTACCCATAAAGGAAGTGGAATCAACATGATGACCATACGTAGGCCAACCGGCCCCTGCAGTAGCGGATGTTCCGCGAATCATGTCATAGGAGACATATTCCACAGGGCGGACTTCTCCCTTATATAAAGATGGAGAATCGGTTCCCATGACCAATTCCCACTGTTTTTGCGTGCATTCGAACACGCCGATATAGAAGCCCTGCGTCAATGTCACCTCATGCTGGGGCATCTCACCAATACACCTCCCAACTTCGTTTGATGGTGAGCCCATAATGAACGTCCCAGCGGGAATCTTCCGTAACCACAAATCCGTCGTACGGCATCTAATGTCATCCAAATTCGGTCCTGTGGCGGAATAGCGCACTGGATAGCTTTCCACGTCCGGTCCGCCTGACAAATCAACAACCGCGTATAAATCCTGCTTTGTATGCAAAGCAATGCGGAAGCCTAAATAATTTCCATTGTTAGAGGAGGCTGTACCTGCACGGCTAGAAGATCTAGAAGATGATGCTTGGTCAGTCCAAGATCCACTATGTAGTACACGAAGTACACCGTTTGATGGACCTTCTGGATCTTCTACGGAATTTATCCCATAGTTATTATAATAATCCAATATCCATTCCCATACATTGCCATGCATGTCATATAGTCCCCAAGCGTTTGGCATATAACTCCCAACCTTTGCAGTTCCATTTGAATCTGTACAATTCTGTGAAGAATTTAAACCACCATTATAAGCGTATCGCCCGACTTCAGCCATCCTTGAATCAGTATCTTTAAAATTCAAATCTTCACCAGAATTAAGAGCACTTGTTGTGCCCGCACGACAAGAATACTCCCATTGAGCCTCTGTCGGAAGGTCAAAAATTAACCCAGTCTTTGTCTGTAATTTGCCCAAGAAGGATGTTGGATCGGCTGTATGACCGTATACTGGCCAGCCAGCCCCGGCTGAAAATGTTGTACCACGAATATCATCATAGGAAACTTGTTCAACAGGACGCGTCGCATAGAAATCCACATTATTAAAATAACTTGGTTTCGTGCCCATAACCAATTCCCATTGCCGTTGCGTACATTCAAATATCCCCATATAGAAGCTCTGCGTCAGCGTCACCTCGTGTGGCGTTTCGTTATCGCTACGTCCAACTTCAGTGAGTGGTGTTCCCATGATGAATGTCCCCGCCGGAATCTTCCGTAGCCACAGCTCCGTCGTACGGCAGGTGTCGTCTTCCAGATTTGGTCCAGTGGTGGAATAACGCACGGGATAGTTCGTCGCCACCGGCCCAGCGGACAAATCGACGACCACGTATAAATCTTGCTTTGGCAGGCAAAGAACACGAAAACCGGTGAAGATGCCATAGGTGTTGACCGACGGATCGCCGCCACTCATGCGACTCGCCGAACGACAGCCGCTCGCGTAGTGGCCCCAGCTGCCGCCACATGTCACGCGAAGAGAGCCCGAGCCCATTTCTGGGCCGACCGGATCTATCGCTCTCTCCATGGACTGCGTGATTTCAAGCGACCAACAGTCCAGACACCATTCCCTTACGTTTCCATGCATATCGTACAGTCCCCAGGCATTCGGTAGATAACTACCGACCTTTGCTGTCCCTTTGGACGGATCACAGTATTGCCAATAGTCAGAATAGCCGTTGTAATAATACCGACCGACTTCATCCATGGCTGCATCCTGACTAGTCGAAGTCAGGTTCTTCCCAGAATTCAGGGCGGTTGTCGTACCCGCACGGCATGCATACTCCCATTGTGCCTCCGTCGGTAAATCGAATACCAGGCCTGTCTTCTCTTTCAACTTGCCCATGAAGGATGTCGAATCGACAACATACCCATACTTTGGCCAACCTGCCCCCGCAGTGGCGGATGATCCGCGAATCATATCGTAGGAGACCTGTTCCACAGGGCGCGTGGTGTAATATGCGTCATTATTGAAATAGCTGGGCTTGTCCCCCATGACCAGCTCCCACTGCTTCTGCGTGCATTCGAACACGCCGATATAATAGTCCTGTGTCAACATCACCTCTTGTTTTAACATGTCTCCAGAAGAACGTCCCACTTCATTCACTGGCGAGCCCATGATGAACGTCCCAGCGGGAATCTTCCTCAGCCACAGTTCCGTCGTGCGGCAAGTGTCGTCGTCCAGATTCGGCCCGCCCGATGAATACCGCACAGGATAGCTCGTCGCATCCGGTCCGCCAGACAAATCGACAACAACGTAAAGCGCATCATCCGTTGTCGGGAATGACAGCGTCCCTGCGTTGGACGTAAAAATCTGGTAGCCTTTGCCGGATTCCAGCATGAAACCAGAAGGAATCCACTTGCCGAGTATATAAGCGGCGCTATTACCGCCTGCCGTCTGGATGCGGTCGTTCTCCGCCCAGCCACCGCTGTGCGTCAGTTGCGACAGTGCAACATCTTCCAACATCGAATTGGCGATCCAGTTCCAACCTGCAACCAGCGGCAGAGAAGATGGCCCATCCGCTACGCCGTTGACAATCACCTCCACATCATTGGCCACATAGATCTGATACAGCTTCCCATATTCAATGGCAAAGCTCTCCGGCGTCCATGACGTGCCCGTGAAGCGGGCTGAACCGCCGTTCGTCTGGATGACGTCATTGACCGTGAAGCCTGTCGTTCCTAGCACGTTACCGACCGTTTTGCTTGTCGGCAACACGTTGAAGCCCACCCAGTTCCAGCCATGCTCCAAATTCAAGGTCTGCGTGGCGTTTTCTTCAACGCCTTCCAACGTGATAATCATTGAAGACTCACACGTAACTTCACCGGCCGTATAGGTGGCGGTCAGTGTCACCGTCTGTTCCGTAGTCGTCGTGTTCAGGTTCGTCACGACACCTTCCTGATCAACACTGGCGTATGCCGTGGAAGAAAGAGTCCATATCGGTATGACCGTCGTAGTCGTTCCGTCGCTCCAAGCAGCCGAGCATGTATAGGCCGCCGTACTCTCCGTGGCGATGGTCGCATCCCCCGAAACGGCAATGGATTCAAGCAACGGTTCGGCAATAATCAGCGTGACGCCGGACGGCACGGCCCATTCCTCCCAGCCCTGCCCGGCTTGGGCATAGAACGTAATCGGCGTCGGATAAGCATGTTCGGCAAAAGTCGGCGGTTCGCCACTGAAATCCATTTCCGTCAAATTGCTGCAGTCATAGAAAGCCTGATCACCGATTGATGTCACGCTTGACGGTATCGTCACGGATGTCAGACTGGAACACGCTTCGAAAGCCCCACTGCCAATGGATGTAACGCCTTCCGATATCGTTACAGATGCCAGATTATTACAGAAATAAAAAATATATCTTTCGATGGATGCAACGCTTCCCGGTATCGTCACGGATGTTAAATTATAGCATAGGCTGAACGCTTCATATCCAATGGACACTACGCCTTCCGGTATTGTCATGGATATCAAATTATTACAGCCTTCAAAAGCAACGGGTTCAATGGTTGTAACAGATGATGGAATGGCATATTCCGCATCTTCCTTGGCCGGTGGATACCGTAGAAGTGTGGTTCGGGACTTATTGAAAAGGACGCCGTCCACCGATGCGTAGCAGGCGTTAGCCGCATCCACATCGATGGAAGCCAGCGACATGTTCTCAATGAACAGAGTGTTTCCAATAGAGGTCACGCTGGCAGGGATGAAGATCGTAGTGAGATTGTAGCAAAAGACGAACGCATCGCTGTCTATTCTGGTGACACTATCGGGGATTGTAACGGAGGAAAACATTTGGTACGCAAAAGCATAATCCCCAATCGCGACAACTGGATATCCGTCAATGGCGGAGGGAATCATCAGATCCGTCTTGAAGCCAGTGTAGCCTGTTATCGTCGCCTTGCCGTCAGACACTGTGTATGTGTATTCCGATGCGTAGGTCGCCGTCAGCGTCACATCGCCGTTTGGCATGGTGATCGTCAGCGGATTCGTCGCCAGTTGACCGTCATCCAATGCGACGCCTTCGGCGATCCAGGAGCTGAAGACGTAGTCATCATCGGCGTCATCGGCCGTCACTGTAACGTCCGTCCCCACCTTGTACACGCCACTGCCCGAGCCGCCAATGACCGTCAGCGTATAGCTCGGCACTGGCGCCGCCAGCGTGATGTCGCTCTTCGATGCCGTCATCGTTATATCATTAATGGTACAACTGGCGTTCAATGTCACCGTCTGGTCTGTCTCCGTTGTGTTATTGTTCGTCAGCTTGCCTGTCGTATCGACACTGGCGTATGTCGTCGGCGTAACAGACCATGTCGGCTCAACC
>JAEEGL013200030.1_pt1 | contig 14106 bp, 5 predicted proteins | sample 9134231 | NCBI WGS metagenome assembly JAEEGL01 (sample SAMN16246548, study PRJNA631951) | gut metagenome | biome: gut microbiome; feature: rumen; material: fiber-attached | host: Bos | place: Iran: Karaj | collected 2018-10 | reverse complement strand
TCTGCCCACAGCCACTACTGGACGTTTTTCGCTTCTTAAATAATTCTGAAGGCAGCGCCCGTATTTCAATGTGAGCACGCGTGAAAAGTTTATGCCCATCAGGTAATCTTCCTGCGCGCGCAGATATGCCGCATCCGAAAGCGAATCATATTCGGAAAGATCCTTAGCCTCCCTGATGCCCCTGGCTATTTCTTCTTCCGTCTGCGAATCTATCCAGACACGCCTGCGCTGTTTTCCGCTCACATTGGAAAGCCGCTCAACAAGCCGGTATATATATTCACCCTCACGCCCCGAGTCGGTGCAAACATAAATGGTACCGACATCCTTACGGTTTAACAGCGAACTTACTATGTTAAACTGCTTTTTGGAGGATTCTATAACTTCGTATAGATATTCATCCGGAATAAAAGGCAGGGTATTAAAATTCCATGCCTTTAAAGCCTCATTATAGACTTCGGGATAGCTCATCGTGACCAGATGGCCTACGCACCAGGTAATAACGGCTTCATCACTCTCCATGTAACCGTCATTATTCTTCATATTATATTTTAATGCTTTCGCGAATTCCCTGGCTACGGAGGGTTTCTCTGCGATAAACAGTGATTTTAGATTTTCGGCCATATTACAAGGTATCTATATCTACAAGCTTTATGAAGCTGTTATCAGCCGCAAAAGCCTTAAGCTCATCTGAAAAACTGCCTGCTGCAAACATATACAGATGATCCGGTGAAAGCCTGGCTTCCTGTGCCGTCGCCATGCACTCATTCAGATAATCCATCCCCAGTTCATCTGATCTCCAGTTGCAGAAAGCAAGAAGGCTCTCTCCTTCTTCGTCCTGCATTACAATATCTATTGTCCCTTTTTTGCCGACCCATTCGCCTCTTTCACTGGCTTTTATGGGAAGCATATTGTTCTGGTTTAATATATCAAGATACTCTCCGCAGACTTTGCAGAAATTACCATGGTGGAAATCGTTGATATGCGGTTCCACTTTTGTTTTATAAAACTCTTTCGCATCAAGACGCTCGCAGGCGCTGCTGTTTGTGAACATAAAACGGAAGTAGAACTCTAAAAGACGCAGCCCCGGCCTGTATATTCCTTTCTTGGCATTGATGCCCGAAGCATTATCATACGGGAATACTTTCTCAACCAGTTCGCGTTCCATCAGATTCTTAAGATAGACACTGATCTTTGCTCTTGAAAAGCCGCTGCGGCTGTGCAGATCGTTAAGTTTATTTAAACCGTTAGACAAACAGCATAATAAAGTGGAATATACATTAAGTTCTCTGAGCTCGGCAGATATGACCCGCTCCCCTTCGTTATGCAGCATCCCATCGGATGAGATGATCTTACTGATGATATTTTCTTCTACCGTAGCCGATCTGTCAAAAGCGCTCCAGTAAGCAGGGATCCCGCCGCAGATACTGTATACTTCCATGCATTGTCTTGTTGTATAGTTCTTAAAATAATTAACACAGTCCATGAAGCCCATTTCAGGAACTTTATAGAATGCGCTGATGTTTAAAGCCATCGAACCGATCCTGGGGACAAAATCGGTTTCCACAAAACTGATAGATGAGGAAAGCAGAACGATCATACAATCAGTATTTTCATCTTTTAACGAAGCCGTGAGTGCCGGCATAAAAGAATCGGAATATTTGATCAGATTCTGGAATTCATCGATCACGATAAGCTTTCTGTGACCGGACCTCTTGTTAATATACGAAAATAAAGCATCAAAGTCTGTGAATGCTTCATTAAGCTCAGCTCCCCATTGTAAAAGCTGTTCTGTTTCACAGCAGGCTCTGGCTGCATAATAACTGCAATCCTTATCAGCAGCAAAACGAAGCATAAGGGAGCTTTTACCGACTCCCTTATGCCCATATACTACCAGCAGTCTGTTACCGACTCCGGTGAAATTATCTTCCAGAAACCTTAGCTCTTTCTTTCTTCCGACGAACATTTACTTTTCCCTGATGAAATCCTTAGCTTTAAGGAGCTCGGCACAAAGTACTGCTCCGCCGGCTGCACCACGCAGTGTATTGTGGGCAAGACCTACAAATTTCCAGTCATATACGGTATCTTCACGCAATCTGCCGACAGATACACCCATACCGCCTTCATAATCAACATCCAGCTTGACCTGGGGACGGTTGTCCTCCTCAAGATACTGGATAAACTGCTTGGGTGCGCTGGGAAGATTCAGCTTCTGGGGTTCACCCGAAAATTCAACAAGCTTCTTTATAAGCTCTTCCTTCGTTGCCTTCTTTCTGAACTTTACAAATACCGTTGCGGTATGTCCGTTAAGAACAGGTACACGGATGCACTGGCAGGTGATTATGGGACTGGTTGCAGGAACGATAACGCCGTCCTTGATCTCGCCCCAAAGACGCAGAGGCTCCTTTTCACTCTTCTCCTCTTCGCCGCCGATATAAGGTATTATGTTTTCGATCATCTCAGGCCAGTCCTTAAAGGTCTTTCCGGCGCCGCTTATAGCCTGATAGGTACTGGCTACCACTTCATAAGGCTCGTACTCCATCCATGCGGTAAGAGCAGGTGCATATGCCTGTATCGAGCAGTTGGGTTTAACTGCTATAAAACCTCTTTGGGTACCAAGACGCTTCTTCTGGAATTCAATTACATCCATATGTCCGGGATTTATCTCGGGAACCATCATGGGTACATCGGGCGTCCAGCGGTGCGCACTGTTATTTGAAACAACAGGCGTTTCCGTCTTTGCATAAGCCTCTTCGATAGCCCTTATCTCATCTTTTGTCATATCAACAGCCGAAAAAACAAAGTCAACTTCCGAAGCAACTTTCTCAACTTCATTAACATTCATTACCACAAGCTTCTTTACGGCTTCAGGCATGGGCTTTTCAAGCTTCCAGCGGTCACCCACTGCCTCTTCATAAGTCTTGCCTGCGCTCCTGGGGCTCGCTGCCACTGTTGTCACCTCAAACCAGGGGTGATCTTCAAGAATAGAGATAAATCTCTGTCCCACCATACCGGTTGCTCCCAGTATACCTACTCTTAATCTGCTCATTATATATTCCTCCCTAATAAAATTCTTTGCATATTTTCAGGTATTACGGCTGATGCTGCGAAACGCGCATCAGATGCGGGTATATACGGAAGGTTCTTGCCCTTCCAGATACCTCCTGTATACCTCTATGACTTCTTTCATCGCCTTGATCCCGGGTGCTCCCACGGTATTTCTTCTTTCGACGCAGGCTTTTAATGAAACCGCATCATAAATATCGTTCTCGAACTTTTCGGATATCTCCTTAAGTTCGTCAAGGCTCATTTCTTCAATACTCTTATTCTTTTCAATACAGCTAAGCACAAGACGTCCGATGATGCCGTGAGCATCCCTGAAAGCTACGCCTTTTCTGACAAGATAATCAGCTGCATCCGTTGCATTGGTAAAACCTTTCATTGCGCTCTTAGCCATCACGTCTTTTCTGAACTTCATGGTATCTACCATCTGCCCAAACATCGTGATACATTCTTTTACCGTATCAACAGCATCGAAAGTACCTTCCTTATCTTCCTGCATATCTTTATTATATGCAAGCGGAAGTCCTTTCATCGTTGTAAGCATAGCCATAAGATGTCCGTATACACGGCCCGTCTTTCCTCTCACCAGCTCGGCGATATCGGGATTTTTTTTCTGCGGCATAATGGATGAGCCGGTCGAAAAAGAATCATCGATCTCCACAAAGCCATACTCGTTTGAATTCCAGATTATGACCTCTTCCGAAAACCTTGAAAGATGCATCATAATGATAGATAACGCACTGAGCATCTCTATAACATGGTCACGGTCAGAAACGGAATCCATGGAATTAAGCGTAGGGCCGTCAAATCCAAGTTCTGTCGCCGTATATTCGCGGTCAAGCGGATATGTGGTCCCTGCCAGGGCGCCTGCACCAAGAGGACAGCTCGAAGCTCTTTCGTAACAGTCAGCCAGTCGCTGCCTGTCACGCTTAAACATTTCAAAATAAGCTCCCAGATGATGTGCGAGAGTTACCGGCTGTGCTTTCTGAAGATGCGTAAATCCGGGCATGTAAGTTTCGATGTTTTCCTCCATTACACGAAGCAGGATCTTCTGAAACTCTTTAAGCTCCGAATCTATCGTCTTTAAAGCCGATCCGACATAAAGCTTCATATCCAGTGCAACCTGATCGTTACGGCTGCGTCCGGTATGCAGTTTCTTTCCGGCTTCACCCACCATACGGGTCAGATTAGCCTCTACAAAGCTGTGTATATCCTCATACTCATCAGTGATCTTTAGCGTGCCTTCTTCAAGCTGCTTAAGAATAGCACTTAAGCCGTTACTGATATCAGCAAGCTCCGAATCGCTTATGATACCCTGTTTCTTAAGCATCTGGGCATGCACAATGCTGCCTCTTATATCTTCTGCATAAAGACGTTTGTCATAATCGATGGATGCATTGAAAAGATATACGTTCCTGTCAGTATCTTTTGTAAATCTACCGCCCCAAAGCTGTGCCATGGTCATACTCTCCGTTTGTCAAATTCTGATTAAATTCAAAGCATTATAGCATAGTCATTTTATGTTTTCAAGTATTGCCGTTATCTTCGGAATCCTTCTTCATGTTCTCCAGATTCTGCAGGAAAGGATTGGGTGCCGTATTAGGCATCTGCCCCTTAAATTCGCCCATAGGCGAGGGTGCCGGACGATCGTCAGCCTGAGGCCCCATCTGTGCGGGTGCATTATCACTGCCATTTGAAGCTGCTTCAGCCGGAGCTTGTGCCGCTGCGAAAAGACCTGTTGTCACTTCGCTATCATCACTCTTAGCAGGTGCATTATCCGAAACATCTGAAGGTATATCCGCTGAAGTATTATCAACAGCAGATGCAACCGCTGTCACGGCAGCAGCTTCAGCAGGGGGCGTAGCATTGTTTACAGGCCGGTTTATTCCCATGTTTGCAAAAGGATTTCCCTGCATATAAGGATTGCTGCTCTGCACAGGCTGTGAAAGGCCTGCTCCCGGTACCTGCGAAGGAGCATTCTGCGGCATGTATGGATTAGACGTGTTGACCGGCATATAAGGATTTGCCTGTGGCATCTGCTGCGCAGGCGCACCATTCATTCCGGGGGCTCCATTCATTCCGGGCATTCCAACCATTCCGGGTCTTCCACCCATTCCGGGTGCTCCACCCATTCCGGGCGCTCCACCCATTCCGGGGGCTCCGCCTATTCCGGGCGCTCCGCCCATTCCGGGCGCTCCGTGCATTCCGGGTCTTCCACCCATTCCGGGCGCTCCGTTCATTCCGGGTGCTCCGCCCATTCCGGGTGCCCCGCCCATTCCGGGTGCTCCGCCCATTCCGGGTGCTCCGCCCATTCCGGGTCTTCCGCCCATTCCGGGCGCTCCGTTCATACCATTCTGCCCGGGCATATAAGCTCCGGGAGGAATATTTCCCTGAGGTGCGGATGCAAATTTCTGTTCTTTTTTCTCTTTGCCTCTTTTGGCAAGCAGCACGATCAGAACTATCAATACGATAAGGAATACTACGCCTATCACTGCCAGGGCAATGATCACTCCGGTAGAAATGCCCACATCAGTTACAACATCTGTTTTGCTGCCTTTCCTGCCATTATCATCCTGATCCTCATCATCATCTTTATCATCAGGCTTGTCCTCTTTTCCGTCGTCGGTATCAACAACATCAGGCTCATCTCCATCACCTGTTTCCACCTCTGTGCTGTTTTTCCAGGAATTATCGACTATTCGTTCATCTTCAAGTCCCAGATAGTAAAGGAGATCGGAAGCATATACATCAAAACGTGGATTGCTTATAGGATTGTTAAGCCCTGCATTTGTAATGGTATTCTGATAGCTGTCCTGGAATTCCGCATTTACCAGATTAAGATATAATTCTATTCCCTGATCGCGGTCATCAAGTATACCGTCGAACAGCTCAAATACTGCAGCTACCGAGATCGAATAGCTTATGTAATAAAGCGGTGACTGGAATGTATGGGGTATACGCACCCAGTCAAGATTTACGCCCTTATCAAGGAATCCCTGATCGGCAAGGGCCAGTGAATCGCTCAGCATGCTTGCATAGGTTCCGCCGTATTCCTGGCTGACATCGTAATAGATCTGATTTAACTTTTCTACAGTCATGTTTTCGGCATCGGAATATACCCTGTACTGGAACTCATCTTCCTTAACGCCTTCTATCGATGAAGAAACCAGATTATAAACTGTATAGAAATTCATGAAATCGGCATAATCACCGAATATATCCTTTGAGAAATCCATAAAGAGCATTTCAAGCCCCTGGGAATGGATCTCTGCCAGATCCAGATCGGTCTTTCCGTAATACCAGCTGTCTTCAGTCATATAATACATTTGGTTATAATGACCAAACTCATGGATCACGGTCCTCATATCGGAATATGTGCCGTCAGCATCGTTATACATAAAAGGAGCATTTTTGCCCTCGATCATAATTGTATATCCGCCGGGCGCCTTTTTATCGTTTACAGACAGATCATACAGATCATGATCGATCATATAGTCGAGCGATACCAGCATATCCGAAGAGATCTCCGGAAGATACTTTTTCATGATATCAAGGCATTCCTGAGTAGTTATAGGCTGCTCAAAAGCTTCACTCATCTTATCATAATGAGTCATGAACAGTTCGAGCGTAAGCTTGTCATTGGCAGGTATCATATAGTCCTTGATATCCTGACGGTACTGTTTCAGATCATCATATGAGTAATCGCGGTCATAACGTTTCTCATATGAATATATAGCGTAATTATCATAACCGTAACTCTTGGCTATATCATTTCGCACCTGTACCAGTTCAAGATAAAGCTCGGCCATTTCCTGATTCTTCTGTTTTAATATATCCGCATATCCGCCCAGGAAAGCATCCCTGTCAATAGTCCCTTTGTCCGAAGCCTCAGAGAGCTGATCCTGGGTATATTTCTTTCCGCCTACGGTAGTTGTATACTCTTTGTTATAGAGGACATCATACTCAAGCGAAAGCTCTGTCTCTTTTGCACTCAGATCCTTCTGCTCCTGGGTCATATCCACATAATCGAGTATATCCTGCCATTCATCCTCATCGTCGATACGGTCATGCAAAACATCGGAATTGACCGAAGTCGCTATGGTACGGTAACTCTTCATCAGTTTATCGCCGACGCTCGTACCCAATTCATCATAGAATTTGACTTCATCATCCCAGTATTTATCATCAGCGATCAGATCGGAATGAACATGAGCGATAGAATAATAACCGTTCAACTGATTATAATAATCTTCCATCGCTATGATCACATCCAGCACCGCATCGGCGCTGCCTGCATCATTCGCCAGATCGTCCAGACCGTCTATGATCTCATCAAAATCCTTTTCATCCATCCGGGCATATTCATAATCGCTGAATTTTTCATCCGAATGGTCTGTCCTGTCCACAAGTCTGCCATCATGCTCACCGGCTGCAGATGTCCACATTGCGGGCACCATAGAGATGGCCAGGGCAGATGCCACCACTCTGTTCATCAAGGATACTTTTCTTTTTTTCATATCATTCCTCCCTTTTATAATACTGTTACTTTTATCCGTATCTTTTTACCGTGCATCACCGTACTCAGCACGGTCTTCCCCTTTCCTCTTACATGTATCACTTCATACTGGTCACAAAATGCAACCGTATTTTTACTGTTCTTAAATACCGCCTTCTGGGACGGCTCCCCAAGCCAGTTTAGCTCGTAGGGTTCATCGCCTTCTCTTAATTCAAGTACATAATACTTGCCCCTGATCTTAAGTTTCTCATCGGTTTTCAGTATAGCATCATATACAAGTACACGTATACTCTGTTCAAAACCTTTATAATTACAGCTTAATACAGCTTCTCCGGCACTCCTTGCACAAACCTTACCTTTGATCACCACAGCGACATCTTCATTATCTGATATCCACTCCGCTGCATTCCTGCCGCCGCTTTTAACGCCTTTGATCCGTATCGTTCTTGCTTTGCCGGGCTGCATATAGTATATGCGTTCGGCAGGCGCTTTAACAGATACATTAACCGTTATCTTTCTGTCTGTATCATTTACGGGAGTAAGGATAATGCTGGCATCGCCCGCGGCTGTAGCCGTTATCCTGCCGGCAGGTGTTATATCACAGACTGCGTTTGAGTATCCGATCAGCTTTCCTTTTTCGTTATATTTTTCAGAAAGCCCTTCGCCGCTTATGCTGCAGTCTTTGATCTTTATACCTTTGATCTTTAATGCAGTAACCTGCATCGGTGCCAGATCAAGACTCAGGCTGTCATCAGTCGGGATCATTTTACCCGGCTTTATCTCATCCTTAACCGTGATCTTTGATCCGAACGCCCGGCCGTTTATCCGTGCACTTATTACGGCACTGCCGCTGCCCTTTGCTTTAATAGTGCCTGTCTCATCAACACAGAGCACTTCTTCATTGCTGCTCTCCCAGATATAGTTCAGATATTTGTCACTGATATCCATGCCGTTAAGCAGGCAGTTTAAGCTCACGCTGCTTTCTTCACCGCATAAAAGCGTTTTTTTCTCACAGCTGACAACAGGCAGAGTGACTATAAGATCCATGAAATTATCAGGATCGTCCGCAGCATAGATCCTGGCACTTCCTTCTTTTTTTGCCTTTATCAGGCCGTTTTTATCAATACTTACGATCTTTTTTTCACCCGATCGCCATGATACGGACGGATCGACATAATAACTCTGTCCTTTTACAAGATATGTAAATCCGTTTTCATCAATTTCGGCAGGTATGGGATCATAGGGCGATTTTCCCGGTTTACCGCGTTTGATCGCGTAATTGGCACTTACAGTCTCCGAAGGATACATTCCTTCTTTAACAGCCATAGCCTGCACGCAGATGACCGATCCCACCATCTGCTGGCTGATGGTCACCGGAGATGTATATACAGCAGAAGACGCTGACGGGGCCGTTCCGTCAAGCGTATAATATATTACCGCATCGGCATTATCACAGCTGATGCTCACGCCATCACCCGCATAAAGATAATTCACGCTTACAGGCTCGATATGTACATCTCCTGTCGTTGCGATGTCCACGCTGATGCTGATATCAGCGGACAGACTTTCACCATACGAATCGCATGCGCTTACACTTATCAGGGTTGAGCCGTTATTATATCCTGTCAGTCTGGCAACAGCTGCGTGCATATCCTTTCCTGCATTCAGACCAAGGATGCTCTCATCCTCAACATACCAGTCGTAACCCCAGGCCGGATCCTCTTCTGTATCGCCTATCATGATCTTGGCTGTAAGACTTATATTGCCCGATGCCGTAGATCTGATCACGCTGCCTTTAGCAGATGCCGTAAGTTTTAAACTGCCCTTTGTGGGAACAGTATATTCATACGTGATAACATCACTGGGCAGAAGCCCTTCCGCATATGCTACAGCCTTTACGCATACCTCAGTGCCTGCCATAGAAGCGTTGAAAGCGATCGGAGCTGTATATCTTTTACTCTCTGTATCGGGGACAGAACCGTCTAATGTATAGTAGACCGATGCCCCCGGTGTGGAACAGCTGAAGTTAAGCTTATCCAAAGCCCAGTCGATGGAAGATCCGTCCTTTATATCAGCTACCGGGACTGCTGCATGGCCTTCCATAGGGATCATCACATTAACGTCGCATTCAGCGGTATATCCGTTATATTTTGCCAGGATCTTAGTCCTGCCATTTCCGACGGCTTCTATCCTGCCCAGATCGTCGACTTTTGCTACGGAGCTGTCCCCGCTTAAGTAGCTCACATAACTGTATTCACTTTCAGGTGCTTCTTCGCCGTTAGAATCGAGTAATCTGACGCAAACCCCTGCGCTTTCGCCTTTTTGTGTAAAGCTTATAAATTCCGGCTTGATCTCTATACGGCTGACAACGGCTTTTTTTTGGGTATCACAAGTCATTGCCGATATAACAAGGTTTCCGTAGCTTTTATCGGTACCTTTGACATCCGCCCAGCTCAAACGGTCTGTTGATACAAAGCTCTGGCCGCTGCTTATCCCCACCTTGCTGCTTATCCCGTTATATTTTTCAATAGCGCTCTCCATTACAACCGAAGACCCCGGCCGGTCAAAAGATATCACCACCGCAAACTTTTCCCCTTTGTCGAGTATGACCGGAGAATTAAGGCTCACCGTATAGATACCTTCAAAATAAAGCGTTCCTTCTGTAGTCGCGCTGCGGATCAATGTGCCGGTATCGGGAGTGTCTCCCGTCAGATTGCCGTAGATCTTTACACTGTAATGGGAGCCCTGCTTTTCAACCATGGCCATCTCAAAACTGACTGCTTCGAGACGCTCTCCTTCAGCTCCCGCCTTACCGTTTGCGGTAAAAACATTTGCATATTCGCAGACATCATCATACCGCCCGTTTTCATGGATCTGTGAATCATAATAGTAATGGTTATCCCACGGGAAATCTTCCATCATCTGGAAGGTCCACGCACCGGTGATCGACGAATCATAGTACGAAAGCCAGAAATACGAATCAAAATCCGCTTTATTTACTGTACTTAAACTGTTTCTTACCAGCCACGCACCCTGACGCGGAGGAAGCTTGCCGTTACATTCCTTAAAATACTCTTCGGGGAAATAATCATCCCACCCGACTACAGTCAGGGCATGATCAGCCTCCCCGATATCCGTGCAGAAATAAGAATCATGTTCTTCATCAAAATACTTGCGGTCGGAATGGATCGCTATACCTGCAGCGCCGTTTTCAACAATGGCCTGTTTAACAAGTTCGGGATTGAAGTTGATACTGATAAGACTGGCATTCTTAAGATAAGCGACGTCATCCCTTTCTTTGTTAGCTGCCAGGCTTCCACCCGAAGCTATAAAGTCGGCACCGCTGTAAGGCGCGCTTTTTTCGTTGGCAACACCTCTTAAACGCATAAGACTTTCTGCCGCGTATTTTAGACTTCCGCCGTTATTTAAGATATTATCGATACCGTTTTCGGAAACAGGAGAAAAAAACACCTTATCCTTAGTATCTCCGGCAGGCTCCGAAGCTGTTCCCTGCGTATAAGTCCAGTAAGCCATATGCAGCTCACTGTAATCCACATCCTTAGATGCCAGCCCTTTTTTTATCATATTGAATTCGGCCAGGCTCATCGCCGACTGTGCCCAGCATGTGGCGTAGATACCCTGATCCCTGGTCGCCGGATAATGCTCATCAAAATAAGAAAGCCAGTCCTCATCATAAGAACAGGGAAATTCATCATCCGGCCTGCCCGCATAAACTGTCTCCGCCTCGCCCTCATCCGTAAAACTAAGCTCATCCATTGCCTGAGCGTAACTTATACCGGCATCGGAGGCAGGGACAGATTTTTCTTCGTCAGGCAGTATATAACCGCCGTTAATTTTCTGTGAAGAGATATCAGAAGAAATACTGCAGCTGTCATCCGCCGCAGCCACAGAAGGGAGCATCACGTCACCTGCGCCGGAAATACCGATGCACAAAAGCGACAGCCACGCAACAGCTTTTTTGAAAACACTCCTCATCAGATAAAGATTCCCCTCATGTCAAGAATAAAACCCGGTGCAATATCCTCTGCGGTTTTAACCACATACAAAGTAATGTTACCATAAAATACCCATAGATTGCAATCATATTTAATGAATCGGATATGAAGGCCCTTCAATATATTCTCCGCGAAGGGCCTGTGCATAGATAAAAACAGCGGCAGGTCATTTCCCGCCGCTGTTTCCGATAGATGCTAAATGTTCTTACTTGGACACTTTGACCTTGATCGAGATCTTTTTACCGCTGCCGTCCTTTGCCGTACAGGTCACGGTAACACTGCCGCTCTTATGGCCGGTGATCACAAGTCTTCCCTGTCGTTCATCATAATAAGCACTCATTATAGCGGGATCGGAGCTCTTAACACTTACTCCGCCTACCAGTCTGGTAAACTCGCCGCCCTTTCCGCCGTAGTTACCCTTCATCTCATATGATGAGCTTTCTCCGACACCTATAGCCATTGAATCGCCGTCGTTATAATAGATATCCTTATAGCATAGCGACATTGACTTAACGGGATGGCAGGCTACAAAAGTCTTGCTTGCATAATAGCCAAGGCCTTCATCCGCAACTGCCGTTACAGTTATAGCAAATATGAACTGGTCCTTCTCATCATCACCTTCAACAAAACCTGACTTTTTAACGGTTTCGTATTCAGGCATAGTCAGTTTTCCGTCTACAGGTTTAAAATCAAATATGGACACCAGATCCTTGTACTCATACTCTATAGGATCGACATCTATGGATTCCACGTTGCCGTCATCATCCCTTTCAACGGAAACATTGCAGAATTCATAATACCATTTGATCTTGTTGCTGGTAGGTGTACCGAAGCTCTTGCCAAGCGAAGCAGCTATATCAACACTCTTGCCGTAAGCCAGGAAATGGATGTCACCGCTCTGCTCATCCTGAGGTACCAGGCTCACACCGGATGCAGGTACTTCTACAACTATCTTCATAGTAGCCTTCTTCTTGCTTCCATCAAGAGCCTTGCAGGTGATGGTTGCCGTACCCTTTGCAACCGCAGTTACTACAGCGCCCTTTCCTCCGTCCGCAGCTTCCACCTTGGCAACAGCCGTATCCGAAGACGTCCAGTCAAGTGCATATGCGCTGTTGGTGGTCAGGGTCAGTTTGTTTTCGGCATTTCCGTTCTTGGGGATGTTTACGGTATAAAGTCTTGCCTGCTGCAGTTTATCGGTCTTCTTAGCCCTCTTTATCTTATATACATCGGGATCGGCAGTCGTATTAAGTACAAGGCTCTTTGTCTTTGCGGCACATACCACGAAGTCCATACTGCCGCTGATCCCGCTGCCGTCTGCAGCTGTAGCCACTACGGTCACGGTGTTAACGGAAGGTGTGCTTTCAAGCTTTACCTTACCGCTCTTACTGATGCGTACACCGGTCACATTACCGCTGATGCTCCAGGTAACCTTCTTATTCCCGGCTGTTTCGGGCAGGACCTGTTTAGCTTTAAACTGTGCTGATTTACCTACTACTATCGCACTCTGTCCGCTTACTTTGATACTCTCAACAGGCTCCGTAACCTTTACGGTGAAAGTAGTCTTTTTCCTGCTGCTGTCGGAATATGTGCAGGTAATGGTCGCAGTTCCCTTCTTTACGGCTTTTAAGGTAACATTTCCATCCGGTCCCGCAGTCACGCTTACTATCTTGGAGTCACTGCTGCTGAATATGGTATCAAGCCCCAGATCTTCATCGTCTTTGTTATACCCGGTGGCACCTACTCTTATCATGGTAGAGTTCTCGGATACATTTTCAACAGCCGCAGGATTCTTTATGAACAGGTTAACACTTTTTATGCTGCCGCTCTTTTTGGTCTTAAGCTGGTAATACTGCTTATCGTAACCGCTAAGCGGTTCGGCGACCAGCTTTTTGCAGCTTCCTTTTACTATCTCTATCTCAAAAGGTTCAGACTTGCATCCGCCTGCAGAAGCAACTACAGCAAAAGTATCACCCACTTCCGCCTTGGCGCCTATGCTTATCTTTCCGGTAAGAGGATCCAGCTTAACTTTGTCACAGCTGCTCTCCATTACCCATTTAACATTTGTAGTAGCACTTTCCTTAGGTTCAAAGGCAGTAGCCCTAAGCTGATAAGTCTTGCCCCTTACAACCTGCTGCGGTCCGTCGATCCTGAAACTGTCCGCAAGCCTCTTTACGGTAACGCTTACCGTAGCGCTCTTGCCCGATCCGTCCATCGGCGTACAGCTTATGGTACACTTGCCTGCACCCTTTGCTATGATGGTCGCCTTTTTCCAGGCATCCTTATCATATTCATCATCGTCATCCGGTTCATAAGCTTCAACTACAGCCACGTCTTCATTGCTGCTGGTCCAGTCTATACCGAATTCGTTATATCTGATATTTCTGCCGTTTATATCTTCATATTTGGTTATGACCAGTTCAAAAGTATCGGCATCTTCCTCGTTGTACCAGAGCTCCTCGCTTTTTGTGTTGAGACCGATATTTCCGACAGGATCAACACCCGCAAGGACCTTTA
>JAEEGL010561162.1_pt1 | contig 14106 bp, 10 predicted proteins | sample 9134231 | NCBI WGS metagenome assembly JAEEGL01 (sample SAMN16246548, study PRJNA631951) | gut metagenome | biome: gut microbiome; feature: rumen; material: fiber-attached | host: Bos | place: Iran: Karaj | collected 2018-10 | reverse complement strand
CCATATCTGTAAGGTCTCCCCGAACAATTTCTGCTTCACCTGGCACATATTTTTCAGCAGGGTCATTAGGAAGTACAAAAGCTCTTACTTTTTCTCCACGATTAATCAGCTGGCGGCAGATAGTTCCTCCCAAAAAGCCTGCAGCTCCAGTTACTAAATAAATTGGCTTTTTTGTTTTTTCGATTGTGTTTGTTTCTGTCATAAAAATACCTCTTAAAAAAGTTTATAGATTTAGGTTGTACCCAATTTCTAAAAGAAATATATCCCGCATATATTTCCAAAATGTTTACAAAATGTTGCTGAAATATTAAAAAAACTTAATTTAAGAAGATTATTTACTTGAAGAGGACTTTGATAAATATGCCATGCAGTTGTTATTGCCCTTTTGTCATTCGGAATTGCTGCTTTCGCTATGGCAGTGGTGGTTCTTCCTGTTATTGCAAAATCCGCGAAAAACTTCCATATGTTCCTCTGTACATGTATGGCTGTATTTCAGAAAAAGGTGAAAATGATATAGCCGGAGTAATTCTTGACAGTCAATGTAAAGGCTTCATTCATCCTTGAAAGTTTTTTTTAAACGAATGTCAAAACTCAGCAGTTGTGATATAATGAAGGTTAAGAAAAACTTTAGCAAAGGACTGTTCTATGGGCAAAAAGCGCATCTCTATTTCTACAAAACTTTCTATTGGTGTTGCCATAATCATTCTTTTAGTTGTTGCAATTGCGGTGAATCTTGCGGGGCATTTTTTTTCAAAATACTGCCTTAATACTTATTACGAAAGTGCAGGAACAGCAATTTCTGAATTCTCTGATACAATCACAATGTTTTTTAATGCAAAAGAAAGCGAACTGAATGTGTTTGCAGATTCGGATCAGACTAAAGCTGCCGACGAAACAATTCACTCTTTTGTTAACGAAATAGGAAAGATTGAGATTTTAAGTTATGCAAAAAGCCGCACCGAAGAAGAAATTCGAAAGTTGTGCAAAACTTTTGCAAAAAATGATAAAGACATTGCTGAAATTTACATCGGAACAAAGTGGGGCGGATATGCAACAAATTTTGACAGTTCGATGAACGGCGGTTATGATCCGCGAAAACGCGGCTGGTACGAAGCCGCCACTAAAGGAAAGGGCATGGCGATGATAACCGATGCTTTTGCTTCTACCATAGGTGCAACAGTAGTTGGAATAACCCGCAGTGTCTACGATAAAGCCGGAAGTTTTATCGGAAATGCTTCAATTGAAGTTTCGCTTGAAACTCTTAACTCAATTCTTGAGAGCATGAATCTTGGAAAAGGTTCTTTTTTCATGATGGTTCAAAAAGACGGCATTATTCTTGCTGATACAGGAAACAGAAACAATACTTTCAAAAATATTTCAGAAATTAACATCCCGGATATGGAGACATTTTTTTCAGGTTCAGAAGTAAATGGGACAATAAAAATTTCTGATGGAGAATATGCTACATACCTTGCAAAAAAAATTGAGAATCAGAAAACCGGTTATCAAATTTTAGCTTTTTGTCCTGACAGCACAGTTTATGAAGCATTTTATTCAACAATGAAAACTACGGTTTTGGTATGTGTATTATTTGCAATAATTGCAGCATTGGGAACAGCTTTTGCAACCAGAAAGATAATCCGTCCGCTTAAAATAATTCAGAACAGGATCAGCGAAGGTGCAGGACAAATAGCTCAAGGAAAAGCTGACCTTACTAATAGAGTTCCTATTGTTTCAAAAAATGAAATTGGCGATGTTGCTGAGAGTTTCAATGTCTATTCAGAAAAGCTGCAGGACATTATTAAAAACATGAAGCTCACAAAAATTTCCCTCAATCAGGCTGGAGAAAAACTTAAAGATTCAACTGATGAAACAATGGCCACAATGTCTGAAATCAGTGCGAGCATAGATGAGGTTGGTAGAAATCTGTATTCTCAAAACAACGAAGTCGAGCAGACTGCAGAAAGCGTAAAACATATTCTTGGAAATATTTCTGCTTTGGAAGGACTTGTTTATTCACAGACTCAGGCAGTTGCGGGAGCTTCGAGAGCGGTCGAAGAAATGATTGCAAACATCAGTGAAGTTAACCGTTCTGTAGAAAAAATGGCTGCTTCGTTTGGAATTCTTGAAGAACACGCTCAAAGCGGTGCTAAAACTCAGGAAGAACTTCAAGAACAAATTTTTGATATTGAAGAACAGTCAAAACTTCTTAGCGAAGCAAACTCTGTTATTGCATCAATTGCAGAGCAGACGAATCTTCTTGCTATGAACGCAGCAATCGAAGCTGCTCATGCCGGAGAATCCGGAAAAGGATTTGCAGTCGTAGCTGATGAAATCCGTAAACTTTCGGAAACTTCTTCGGAGCAGTCAAAAACAATCGGCGAACAGCTCAACAGAATTCAGGACACGATTGGCACAGTTGTTTCTGCAACACAAAAAGGTGTTCAGGACTATGCACATCTTGCAGACGAAATCCACCAGACAGATTTTCTGGTTCAGCAGATAAAAGAAGTTATGATGGAACAGCAGCAGGGCTCTGCACAGATTACAACCGTGATTCACGGAATGAACGACAGTACACAGAAAGTTCAGAGTGCTTCAAAGGAAATGACTGAGGACAGCCGTGAGATTATGAGTAAAATATCAATGCTTCAAAACGAGACAGCTAACATGCAGCAGGGAATGAATGAAATGAGTAATGGTGCACAAAAAATCAATGCCATGGGAAATATTCTTTCAGAAATTTCGCAGCTTATGGAAGATTCAATTGACAAGATTGGAAAACAGGTTGATCAGTTTGTTGTATAAAACAGGAGCCAAAAAATAACGGAAGCACATTATATATAATCTCGTGAATGACACTCACAGATGATATTTTCTGATTATGGTACGTTTAACAAAACCGAAAAATTATTAACGCTTTTTGAGAAATGCTAATGCCATTATGAGTTTCGATGCCCGTTCAGAACTGAATAAAATTATCTGCTCAACTCTTATTCTTTCTGGAGATGAAGATAACACTATAGGAAACGATGCTCCATGCCCTAACGCAACCGGTTGCCATGTTGTAGATCGGCATATGTAGTCTAAAAACTATTTGTTTTTTTTCATAAGAAAACTTAAGTCTATAAAAAAAACAGATATTCTTTTTATTTTTGTTCCTCCTGTTGTTTTAATTATACCCGCAATAATCCGTGTTTGTATAATATAAGTTTTGCAAACTGCTATGTATTGGTCGCATAGTAAAATTAATCTACAGATGTTTTTTTGAACTTATGATTCTTTTGAAAAAATGTTTTTTTTATTGTAAAATGATTTCTAGGTGTCATTATTTACTCCCACTTTTAAGGAAAAACAATGCAGAAAAAAAACAGAGCAGTTATTGTATGTGCTGCACAAATAAATAACTACAATCAGATAAAAAAAAACTTACGTTCCGATGATTTTTTTATTTTTTGTGATGGCGGTTTAAATCATTGCATGGAATTAAATGTTGTTCCTGATTTAATTCTTGGTGACTTTGACAGTTATACAGAAAAAAAAATTGAAAACATAAAAACAGAATTTTCTAAAGCAGACATCATTATTCTTCCAAAAGAAAAAGATGATACAGATTCAATGTATGCTGCAAAAAAAGTTCTGGAAGCAGGTTTTACAGAAGTGCTGATGATTGGTTCTGCAGGGAATCGTTTTGATCATACAATGGTAAATGTTTCTTTGTTACGTTTTTTTTATTCAAATGAAATTAAAGCTCAGATAATAGATGACTGTTCTGTTATTCAGTTTATTGGTCAAAATAAAATCGAAGTTTCTCCAGAGTTCAGCTATTTTTCGATAATCGTTTTGAGTGACAAATGTTCAGGAGTTACCATTACGAATGCAAAATATCCATTAAAAGATGCAAAAATAACTGGCTTATGGCAATATGCTGTGAGTAATGAAGTGCTCGACAAAGCTAAGAGTGCAGAAGTGAGCATAAAAAAAGGCAGTGCTCTTCTTGTTATGGATTTTTAGAATAATCAGTTATCTATTATTTCCCATATTTCGCCCATATGCTTAAAACCTTCTTTAGGTATACATCCGGGACAAGTTTTTTTTGTTATGTGTCGACGGACATTTATCACAGGAAGAGTATGATCTGCTTTCTGATTGTGTAGTTATTCGACGGATAATTCCTTGTTTTTCAAGAAATTCTTACTTGTTACATTCAACACTGTATACCCAGCATTTGATACAGAGTCTTCAAAAATGTTTTTGTCATACAGTTTTTTTGAAAGAACTAATACTTCTTTTTTTTCAAGGTTTCCAGTTGCCCAAATCCCCTCAAGCTTATTAAGGGTGTTTTCAATGCGTCGTATACAATTTGAACAGTGCATACCATCGATCGAAAGTGTGTAGTTGAACGGATAATGTGATTTGTTCTTATCAGAGACCTTGATTTTTTTTCCTGGTGCATCACGTTCACCACAGCAGGCAGAACCATGAATGATTCTCTTTAATGTGCTTTTTACAGCAATTAATATAACGATTACTAAAAGTAAAATAACTATAATTGTTCCCATGAGTATCTCCGGAAATGTATAATAAAAGAGTAGTTAGTTATAACTAACATTATAATAACATTTTATACTTTTGTTAGCAATAACTAATATTTGAAAAGAAAAGAACATCTCTCAAAATAAAACATAAAGAGCAGAGGTTTCCTCTTAAATTCCGCAAAAATAAACCGATAATAAAAAAGAAGTATTATGTATTAAAAGGAGTGTGCCCATGTTAGAGGCTATTACAAAAGTTAATAATGCCATTAACGGCGTTGTTTGGGGAACTTTTGGAATTTCATTGTTGTTGCTTGCTGGTGTTGTAATGACAGCGGTTAACAAAGGTTTTCAGTTTTCGCATTTTGCTCACTGGATTAAACAGACTATCGGTGCGATCTTTAAAGACAAACACGTAACTGCTCATACCGAAAAAGAAAACAAAGCTATTTCTCAATTTCAGAGTTTGTGTACAGCAATGGCTGCTACAATCGGTACAGGTAACATTGTCGGTGTTGCTACAGCAATTATTTCTGGTGGCCCAGGTGCAATATTCTGGATGTGGATTATGGCTCTTTTTGGAATGATGACAAATTATTCCGAAAATGTTCTGGGAATTTTTTATCGCCGTAAAGGTGAAAACGGGGAATGGCATGGTGGTGCTATGTACTATCTGAAAGATGGTCTAGGCGGATACAAAGGCATGCGCACTGTAGGAAAAGTTCTGGCTGTATTATTCAGTGCATTCTGTCTGCTTGCAAGTTTTGGTATTGGAAATATGAGTCAGGTAAACTCAATTGCAGGAAATATGCAGAGTGCATTTAATGTTCCTTCATGGATTACAGGAATTGTGCTCGTTGTAATTGCCGCCTTCGTAATTCTTGGCGGCCTTAAACGTGTTGCATCCGTTGCCGAAGCACTGGTTCCTTTTATGGCAATCCTTTATATTATTTGTGCATTAATTGTAATTATTGTACATGGTTCAGCTATCCCGGCTGTTTTTGAATCAATCTTCAAAGGTGCATTTGCAGCGAAATCTGTTGGTGGCGGAATTGTAGGATACGGAATTCAAAAAGCAATTACCTGGGGTTTCAAACGCGGTGCATTCTCAAATGAGGCAGGTCTTGGTTCTTCTGTAATGGTTCATTCAAGTTCAAATGTTAAAGAACCGGTTCAGCAGGGGATGTGGGGTATCTTTGAAGTTTTTGCTGATACAATTATCGTGTGTACAGTTACAGCTCTTGTAATTCTTACATCAGGTTTAGTTGATCTTGAAACAGGTGCAATTCTTACAGGCAATTCTGGTGCAGGTTTAGTTGGCGAAGCATTCAGTACTGTATTCGGCGGATTCGGTCCAAAGTTCATTGCAATTGCAATCCTGCTTTTTGCATTTTCAACAGTTCTGGGCTGGAGTCACTACGGAACAACAGCCTGGCAATATCTGTTTGGTGAAAAAACACAGATCATCTATAAAATACTTTTTGTTGTGATGATTTTCTTTGGCTGTACAATGAGTCTTTCACTTGCTTGGGATTTATCAGATACCTTTAATGGTTTGATGATGATTCCAAACTTGATAGGTGTTCTGGCCTTGTGTCCGCTTGTTGCTAAAATTACAAAAAATTATGTAGACAGAAAAATTCACAATAAAGAAATCGATCCAATGCTTTCTGTTTTCGATAAATAAATAATCAATAAAAAATAAAAAGACTGCCCTGATGGTTCTTGATTTTGAAGAACTGATACGGCAGTCTTTTTTTTTATGAAATAACAATATATCATTTAGATGTGAAAAAAAATAACGGAGGAAATCTTTGAAACTTGCACACATTTCGGATTTGCATTTAGGAAAAACCTTAAATGAATTTTCTTTAATAGAAGATCAAAAATACATTTTAAATCAGATAATTGAAATTTGTAAAAAACAGAAAATCGATATATTGCTCATAGCAGGTGACGTATACGACAAAAGTGTTGCAAGTATTGAAGGAATTAAGCTGTTTGAAACATTTTTGAAAAATCTTGTGGATTCAAAAATCAAAGTTTGTGTGATAAGCGGAAACCACGACAGTTCTGAACGCTTAACCTTTGGTGCCGATTTTATGACCTCAAGCGGTATATTTTTTTCACGCCCTTACACAGGCAAAGTAGAAAGTCTTACATTCTCTGATGCGTTTGGAGAATTAAACATTTATCTTCTGCCGTTTATACGGCTATATGAAGTCAAACATTTTCATCCCGATGAAAACATTAATTCTTACGATGATGCAGTTTCGTGTGCAATTAAAAACATGAATGTAGATTTTTCAAAGCGAAATATTATCATGTGTCACCAGAATATTTTAAATGCAGAACATTGTGAATCAGAAGAAGCAGTCATTGGTGGCCTTGATGCAATCAGTGCTAATGTTTTTGACGGTTTTGATTATGTTGCATTAGGACATATTCATAAACAGCAGAAGATTAAGGATAATATTTACTATTGTGGAACTCCATTAAAATATTCTGTATCTGAAAGAAACGATGACAAATCAATTCTTATAATAGAATTAAATGAAAAACAAAACATAAACATTACTTCAGAAAAATTAACTCCATTAAAAGATGTTCGTGAAATTTCAGGTAAGTTTGAAGAAATTATAGAAAACTCAAAAAACGATCCTTACAATAAAAATGATTATATTAGTATTGTTCTGAATGATGAAAACGAAGTTCTGGATGTACTGTCGGTTTTGAGAAGAGTGTATCCGAATGTTTTGTCTATGAAATATCAAAAAGAAACACTTCATTCACAGACACTGGCAGAAGAAACTGTTGTTGAAAATTTAAATAAACCATTAGATTTATTTGAAGAATTTTATAAACAGCGTGTAGGAAATCCTTTAACAGATGAACAAAAAAAAATTATGTCTGCATTAATTGAAAAAACATGGAGAGAAGAATAATGAGACCATTGAAACTTACTTTATGTGCTTTTGAATCTTATAAAAATAAAACAGAAATAGATTTTGAAAAATTTGGACATCAGGGTTTGTATTTAATTTCTGGAAGTACTGGTTCTGGAAAAACAACAATTTTTGATGCGATAACGTTTGCCTTGTATGATACACCAAGTGGTGCAGATCGTAATAAAGAAATGCTTCGTTCTGATTTTGCAGGTTCTGATGAACCCACTTATGTCGAATTAATTTTTGAATCTAACGGGAAAAAATACAAAGTTACCAGAAATCCTGCGTATAAAAGAAAGAGCAAAAAACAGGATGGTAAAGAAGTTGAAGAAAAAGCAGATGCCAGATTAGAGTATTTATCAGAAAATAAAAAAGCAATCGAAAAATTAAAAGATGTAAATGAAGAAATACAAAACATAATCGGATTAGATCGTGATAAATTTTGCAGTATTGCAATGCTTGCTCAGGGAAAGTTTTATGAAACTTTAATTGCGAAAACCGAAGAAAAAAAAGATTTGTTTCGTATGCTATTTAAAACAGAAAAATATAAAAAGCTAGAAGATAACTTAAAAAAAGAATTATCAGATGAAAAAAATAAGTATGATATTTTAAAACAAGAAATTGATAAACAGTTAGAAGAAATTGAAATCGAAGAAAAATCTTTTGCAGATAAAAAAGAGTTTATTGAAAAAGTTAAAAACATTATTCAGCTAAAAGTTATATCAGAAGAGGATGAAGATGTATTGAAGGAATTCCTTAATATTCAGGAAAAAATTATTAAGGATGTAAATGACAAAATTAAAACACTCAACGAAAATAAAAACATAGTAACTGAAAAAATTAACAGACAACAAGAGTTGCAGGCACTAAAAGACCAAAAGAAACAAAAGGAAAAAGATTTACAAAGATTATCAGAAGAATTAGAAGAACAAAAACAAAAATGTGAAAAAGCTTCAACTGATGCAAAAAAAATTCCTCAATTACAAATTGATTTAAACAACCTGGAAAAAACTTTTGATCAATATGAAGAAGTAACAGCTAAAACAAGCAATCTAAAACAAATTCAAAATGATTTACAGCGATTAGAAAAGAAAATAATTCAAGATAAAAAAGAATCAGAAGAAAAACAGAATAATTTACAGAACTTAAAAACAGAATATGAAAATTTAAAAAATGTTGAGATTGATCTGGTAAAAATAAAATCAACAAATGATGTACTTTTGGAAAAGAAAAATAAAGTATCAGGTTTGATACAAATGTATAAAGAATATGTTGAAATTGATAAAGAAATTGAAGAAAAAACTCTTGAAGAAAAAACACTTTTACAAAAATTACAAAAACAGGAAAGTGAATATCATTATATTAAGGAAAAATACTTTTCAGATCTTACTGGATCATTGATAGAATTGCTAAAGGATGGAGAGCCGTGTCCTTTATGTGGATCTGTTCATCATCCGAATCCTGCAATAAAAATCAATCAAAATATTTCTAAAGATACAATGGATGATGCTGAGCATAAATTAAAAGATGTTCAAAATAAATATAATAATATTCTGATTGAATTAACATCTATTAAAACTTCTAAAGAAAATAAAAAGAATCAACTTTTACAGGAACTACAGAATGGCTTTGTAGAATATAATTTTGAAACAGAAAATCTTTATGATTTATTAAAACAAAAACAGAATGCTTTTGAACAAGATGTAAAGCATAATTTAATAGAAATTGAAAAATTACAGAAAGCTCTTGAACAAAAAAATGATATTGAAAAACAAATACCTGAGATAGAAAAGGTTTTGCAGAATCTTGTAGTTCAAATTGGTGATAATGAATCAAATTATAAATCTTTGTCTGTTACTTTTCAGTATGAAGAAAAACTATTGAGTGAATTAAAAAATAGTTTACAGTATGAAACACTGGATGAGGCAAAGAAAAAATATTCAGCTATTACTACACAGATTCAAATACTAGAAAACTATTTGGAAGAATCAAAGAATAAGGTTACAGAATATGAAAAAATAATCAATAACTGTAAATATTCAATTAATGATTTTGAAAATAAAATTCAAAAGATTCCAGAGTTTGATTTTAATAAGATGCTTAAAGAAAAAGAAAAACTTGAAATTGAGTTTGAACAATTACAAAGTGAACGTGATTTACTAAATCAGCGTCTGGGTAAAAATACACATTGTGTTAAAAGCATCCTGCATAATAATCCAGAATTACTCATTGTTAATAAAAAAGTTGAGATGATTAAATCTTTAGAGTCGGTTGTGTCTGGAAAAAATTTAATTTCACAGGATAATAAAATTTCGTTAGAAACTTATGTACAGATGATTTTTCTGGATCATATTACAAAAAAAGCAAATCTGCGTCTTAAAAAAATGTCCAATAATCAGTATGAATTATGCCGCAAAAAAACAGATATGGGCGCGAGAAGTCAGAGTGGCCTTGAACTGAATGTTAAAGATTTTTACACGGGTCGTGAAAGGCAAGTTCAGACAATGTCTGGTGGTGAGCAGTTTCAAGCTTCGCTTTCACTTGCTCTTGGTTTTGCGGATGAAGTGCAGAGTATGGCAGGCGGAATCAAATTGGATTCACTTTTTATTGATGAAGGTTTTGGAACCCTGGATTCTAATTCACTGAGCAAAGCTATGAAGATTCTTGAAGAACTGACCAATGGTGACAAACTTGTCGGAATTATTTCACATGTAGAAAGTTTAAAAGAACGTATTCCAAATAAAATTCTTGTGAAAAAAAATCCGGATGGTATAAGTCAAACTCAGCTAGTTCTGGAAAATTGATGTTTATATACTTCTTTGAATATCACTTTGACTTTATTTAAATTTATTGTATAATCTATTTATCATCTGACATCAAAATTTAGTATTGAGGTGAAAGACGATAGTTACATCACATATTCTGCCTCCTTTGCAAATGCTGGTTTGCTAACTTTTGTTTTTTAACTTTTATATTATTTATTTTCAGGTGTAATAGATATTTGTAGAGGATGCCATGAAAACACGAATTGCAGTTATTTCAATTATCGTTGAAAATTCTTCTTCCATAGAAACCTTAAATTCCATTTTATTTAACTGTAGAGAATATGTAATTGGCCGCATGGGAATTCCGTATCGTGAAAAAAAAGTTAACCTCATCAGTATTGCCATAGATGCTCCAGAAACTGTGATAAATGCAGTTACTGGAAAAATTGGAAAACTTGATGGTGTCAGTGCAAAAACAAATTATTCAAGTGTGATTACGGAGGTTCCTGATGTCGATGAATGATGCTCCGCTTTCTGTTCGTCCGCATGTTGCATTTTTTGGTTTGCGTAATGCAGGTAAATCTAGTTTGATCAATGCGGTTACTGGACAAAAAATTTCAATCGTTTCTAATGTAAAGGGAACAACAACAGATCCGGTTTATAAATCAATGGAGTTATTGCCGGCAGGACCAGTTGTATTTATTGATACACCTGGATTAGATGATGAAGGGGAACTGGGAAGTGAACGTGTTAAACAGGCGATTTCTGTTCTCAATAAAACTGATGTTGCTGTTCTTGTAATTGATTCGCAAACTGGAATCTCAGTTTATGATAAAAAAACTCTTTCGTTGATTAATGAAAAAAAACTTCAGTATATAGTTGTGTTAAATAAATGTGATGATGATACAATTCAATCCGATGTTTCAGAATTATCTGAAATTGTATCATCAGATTTAATTCTTTGTGTCAGTACATTAACAGGAAAAAATATTAAAGAATTAAAAGAAAAAATTGCTTCTTTGATTGTTAGAATTAATGCAAAAGAAAAACCAGTTGCTTCAGATTTAGTTTCCAAGGGAAGTTTTGTCGTTCTTGTTGTTCCGATTGATAAGGCAGCTCCAAAAGGAAGATTGATTTTACCACAACAACAGACAATCCGTGATTTACTTGATGCCGGTTGTATTCCTGTTGTGGTTCGTGACAGTGAACTGGAATCAGCTTTAAACAGACTTGAAGGAAAAGTGTCGCTTGTAATAACCGATAGTCAGGCTTTTAAAAAAGTTTCTGCAATTGTTCCAGAAAATATTCCGTTGACTTCTTTTTCAATTTTATTTTCACGTTATAAGGGTGAGTTAGATCTTCAGTTAAACAATGTAAATTTTGTTGATTTGCTTTTAGATTCGGATAAGGTTTTAATTGCAGAAGGCTGTACTCATCACAGACAGTGTGGTGACATTGGTACAGAAAAAATTCCACGAATGTTAAAAGACTACACAAATAAAAATATTATATTTGAATTTGTTTCAGGTACAGAATTTCCAGAAGATTTAACAAAATACAAACTGATAATTCATTGTGGTGCCTGCATGTTAAATGAAAAGGAAATGAAATCCAGAATTGCACGTGCACAGGAACAGAATATACCAGTTACAAATTATGGTATGGTTCTGGCTAAATTAACTGGAACACTCGAACGAAGTATTAGTCCTCTAAAAAAATAACTTAAGGAAACTAGTCTATGAAAAAGATTGCAATATATGGAAAAGGCGGAATAGGAAAATCAACTACAACATCTAATTTAAGTGCAGCACTTTCAGTTCTGGGATATAGGGTTTTGCAAATTGGTTGTGATCCTAAGGCAGATTCAACAATTAATCTTTTAGGTGGAAAGCCGGCTTTTCCTGTTTTAAGTGCAATGCGTGATGAAACAAAAGAACTTCAACTTGATGATATTATAAAAACAGGATTTAATGGCATTCTTTGCATGGAAACAGGAGGACCGACTCCAGGGATTGGCTGTGCCGGTCGTGGAATTGTTGCAAGTTTTAATCTTCTTGATGAATTGAATGCGTTTGACGAGCTGAAGCCGGATGTTGTTTTGTATGATGTTCTTGGTGATGTTGTGTGCGGGGGCTTTGCTGCTCCAATACGGGAAGGTTATGCAGAAGATGTTTATATTGTTACATCTGGTGAAAAGATGTCTTTGTTTGCTGCAAATAATATTAAAACAGCTGTTGATAATTTTCAGGATCGTGGTTATGCAAAAGTTCGTGGAATAATTTTAAATTGCAGAAATATTCCAGATGAATTTGAAAAAGTAAAAGCATTTGCCCAAGAAAGAAATCTGGAAATATCTGGTATTATTCCACGCTGTGATGATATTAATATTTATGAAGAGCAGGGAAAAACAATTGTTGAAGCGAGTCCTGATCATGAAGTTAGCCAAAAATATATCAACCTTGCAAAAAAAATAATGCAGTAATGTTATGGAAGAATTGATGAAAGAAAACAATCAGGAAGCTGAGTTTATTACAGTAAAAGATTTTCTTAATCGAAATGATTTATCCTTTCCGATTCGTAGTATAGAAAAATGTCATTTGCATTTTAATGGTCCTGGCGCGAGTGGTTTTGGTGTAAAACGTACTGCATTATTACTTCCGGAAAGTGTTATGCTTTTAGTTGCACCTTTATGCTGTGGCCGTCACGGAACAGTTGCCGGAAAAAAATCTGGTTATGACCAGAGAATGTTTTATCTTTATATAACAGAAAAAAATCTTGTAACAGGAAACTATTTAAAAAAAATTAATCTTGCGGTAAAAAAAATTCTTGAAACATGTACACCTAAAGTTATTTATTTATGTATGACTTGTGTGGATGCAATTATGGGGACAGATTTGTCTCGTATTGCTAAAAAAATAGAAGACGAAATAAAAATTAAAGTTGTTGCTAGTTTTATGGATCCTATTGCAAGAGAAACAAGAAAAGCTCCTATGGTATGTGTTCAGCAAAGTGTTTTTTCAGCATTGGAAAAAAAAGAGATTGATTTGACTGCTGTAAATATTATTGGTGGCTTTGTGCTGCTGGAAAAAAACTGTGAATTATTAGAATACCTTCATGATGCAGGTATAAAAAATATTTATCAGATTGCTGAATGCCAGACCTATTCAGAATATCAGAAGATGGCAAGTGCAGCTTTAAATATTGTTATTAATAATCAATCGATTGCAGCAGCAGAAGATATGAAGAATAAATTATCAATTCCGTATTGTATTTTTGAAAATGTATATTCACCAGAAAGAATTGATGAACAATATATGACACTTGGAAAAGTTATAAGCATAAAAAGGAATATCGTTCATAAAAATATTTCACAAAAACGAATTAATCTCTTCTCTGAGAAATATAAAAACAAAAGTTTTGGAATTGGAGAAGCAGTCAATGGGAATCCGTTTGAAATTGCATTAACATTCTTGGAAAATAATATTAATGTTAAATTTGTTTTTAGAAATATAATAACTAAGACTGATCGTAAGTATTTGGAAAAAATTTTCATGATAAAACCTGATTTAAAAATTTACAGTGGAGTTCATCCTTCTGTACAATCTGGTTATATTGAACAGATTGATGTTGCAGTAGGTCTTGATTGTGCATATTTATCTGTGAATTGTGTGAGCGTTTGCTGGAATATGGAAAAGCAGACATTAGGTTTTTCTGGTTTAATCTCTTTATTAGGCGAAATTGAAAATAGAATTGAAGAACCTTTACCGCATAAAGAACTTATGCAAGGAAATTATTTAACAGTATGAGGTGTGTATGAACGATTTTTTTAATTACCTTGCACCTTTTGCGCCGGATTAT
>JAEEGL010414137.1_pt1 | contig 14107 bp, 3 predicted proteins | sample 9134231 | NCBI WGS metagenome assembly JAEEGL01 (sample SAMN16246548, study PRJNA631951) | gut metagenome | biome: gut microbiome; feature: rumen; material: fiber-attached | host: Bos | place: Iran: Karaj | collected 2018-10 | reverse complement strand
TTGGCTGAGGCGAAGCTGACTTGCTTGTACCAAGCATCAGCAGGCAGCACAGTGTAGTTGATTTGGGCAGTGTGGCCCGTGCCAACGGTCACGTCATCGGCCTCGATGGATTCGACGACGACGGGGTCACCGCTACCTGGCGTGTATGAGAAAGTAGTCTTGGGCAGGAATGACACGGCTGTGCCAGTGCCGGAACCCGAGTTATACCGAGAAGCACCGGATTCGGCACTTATGCCGTAGAAGGTTGTGGTATTGTAGTTAGAACTTGCCGTCGTCACATACATACCAATAAGCAAGTTGCCACCGGTATAGGTATAAGGCGTGCTTAATGTGATTTCCATGGTGGCGTTTTGGTTGCTCAGCGTACCTTGCCACACGGTGGTGAAGCCAGTGGGGCCGTTAAGGCTGCTGATCGTGGTGCCACTCACTTCGCCCATATACACTTGGACGGTGGGGCTGCCCCATGACTGAGGGCTGTTGGAAATGTAAAAGGCCAATTTGTTGATGGTTCCGCCAATCATTGCAGACATCCCTTCGGTAGAGGCAGGAATGATGAATTCCGAGTTTTGGCCTTGTGTGTCAACATACAAGCCGTAAATCGGCACGTAGTTGTTTGTCGTTGTGCCGTCATTGACTGTCAACGTCAGTTGTGCCTTAGCCACGCCTACTAAGGCGAGGAAGCACATCAAAAAAAGTAATGATTTTCTTTTCATTTTGAAAAACAATAAATGAATTTAATAATTTTGTTGTCTATATCTATATATTTTTGTCTATTATTTACCAATTTTGGACTTACAAAGATACATATTTAAATAATATACCTCTGTTTTTATTTCATAAAAAAAATTAATATTTCTTGAAAACCTAAAATTTAGCAGCATTGTTAACACCCTTTTAGAAACGGAAAAACGCGAGCCGAGAGACTCACGTTTTTTCCATAGCCCAAACAAAGGGTTGGACAATCATTCCTCTGGAGCGATAACCACATTCTCATTGTTGAAGGTTGCCACAACAAACACCGCCTCGAAAGGCTCAATCAGACCCGTGGCGGGAACCAGTTCCGTGCCATCGGCGTTCATCCTATAGAAGGTGCGACCGTCCGTGAGATAGGCCTTGCAGGAGAACGGGTTGCCGAGGAGATTGTAGCCAGGATGCTCCACCGTCTCGGTATAATCCATCGGGATGGTCTTGTCGACCTGGGAAGCCAAGGTGCCTTCCACCCTGAGATCCTTGTCCGCAGCAGCGGCATAGAGGTAACCCTTACAGGAGACAAGCGTGGTCACCGGACTGGTCTTGTGGTTGCGCCACTCCAGCGAGTCCTGGGCCTCGTCGAAAGCGTAAAGGTCGTAACCGCCATCGACGGCCAGGTCATCCGCAGTCATCTCCAGGACCGGAGCGGACAGCAGTGTCCAGGCATTGTTGCCAGTGCCATAGCCAGCGATGTGCTTGAGCAGGGTCGCCTTCACATCGTCCATGCTGTAGAACTTGAAGAAGCCACCGTCCTCGATGACGATACCTGCGGCGTTGGCGGGGTTCACCACCTCGTCGGCTGTCAGGGTCACGCCAGCCTTGACGTACAAGGCAGGATTCTCCAGAAGGGTCTCGTAAGAATCTTCTTCATACACACGGTTGAAAACGCCAGCCTCATTGCTGAAGTAAGCGACAAGAGTGATGTCCGTGTTGACCCCGCTGGGTTGGAACGGCGAGGTGAGGAAGGCATCTTCACCCTCCTTCTTCCAGCCAGCGAACTCGAAGCCCTCAGGAACGTTGTCCGGCGTGGGCAACTCGATGGCGTTCATGGTGACGATAGGTTCGTCTTCCACGCCGTTGCTGGAGAGGGTGATCGACCACGAAGTGATGTCGACTGGATTATAAGTGAAGATGATGTGATTGCGTATCTTGGTAACAGACCGAGAGAACGAACCTTCCAGTGTGAAAGGATCAATATCAGCAGCATCACTGGAGCCAATAATAGCCATATTATCCTCCATATTGTCGGATTGGAAATTCATGTTGTTCTTCCAATCATTGGTATTGTCATCGAAAGCGAGCAAGAGGTTGCTTTCACCATCGTATTCAAAAGGAGTGTCGAGCGTGATGGTCAACTCACCAGGAGCCGATATGGACAACATGCCTGCGAACACCTGGTCGTCAGTGGAGACTTCATCGAAGATCTTATCCTCTGGGCTGAACGATGCCGTAGCAGTATTCTTCATATAGACCACGACGTCACGTGCATAGGCGATATTGGCATTATAGAACAAGGTAAGGCTCGTGATGGTGCATGGGTAAGGCAGGAGTTCTTCTGCAAGGAAGACCTGCTGCGTATAGGAATATTTATAATAGCTATAGGTAGGCAGGTAATTGATGTTCTCTGTCCCCTCCCCGATCACGATCTCGTAGACTTGTTCCACCGTCACGTCGATGGTAGTGCTGACCTCGGATCCGTCGGTGGCGGTGATGGTGATGGTGGTGGTACCCACAGCGACGCCATGGACCACGCCGTTCTCGTTCACCGTGGCGATGGTCTCGTCGGCTGAGGTGAAAGTGACCGCCGGGTTGCTGGCATTGACGGGAAGCACCGTATAGTTAATGGTGGTGCTATGGCCTTGTCCGAGGGTGAGGTCGGTGGCGTTGATGCTCTCCACGAGATGCGGGATGACCGTCACCTCGCAGGTAGCGGTGAATCCGCCGTCATTGGTCGTGAGGGTGATGGTGGTGGTGCCAAGGCCCACGGGGGTGACGGCGACGCTTCCTGTATTATTGGAGGCCGGCACGGTGGCCACGGTCGGGTCAGACGAGGTGACGCTGACGAGTTTGATGGTGGCGTCGTCGGGAGTGATCGTATAGGTGATCTCTCCTGTCTCGCCCAGATAAAGCTCCATGCTGTTTGAGGGGATGGTGATGCCCGTCACGGGGACTTGAGGTCCGCCGGCAGTATAGGCGAACTCCATCTGGGGAAGGAAGTTTCGGGCATCCACCGTCACACTCTCCAATGCGCTGTTGTTATAACCTTGCACGGAGGCGCCAGCAACGCTCGTGCCTAAGAAAGAGGCACTACTGTAGTTGCCATCCGTGCTGTTCAGCACCAGGCTGAACTGCAGGTTGCCACCCAAGTAATAGTACGACGGAGAGAACTCCACCGTCATCCGGTTGTCGACGAAGCTAAGCGTTCCTTCATAGACCTGAGTGGCTCCTTCGGCCACGGGATCGACGAAGTCACTGACTACCGTGTCTTGGATCTCCATCAGATAGATGAGGAAGGGGCCATCATAGGTAAAGTCGGCATGGTTGGCGAAGAAGGTGACGCTGTTGATCTCAGAGCCGACCAATCGGGTCAACGTGGAGGCGGGTTGGATCCATTGTACTTTTTGATAGGCGTCGGCCCAGTTTGCATAGAAGGGTATGTAAGGGTTGGACGTCGTGGCGACATTCACCACCAGGTTGGGGTTCTCGGTGACGGTGACGTTGATGGTCTTGCTGACGACCGGCTCGTGGGTAGTGCTGATGGTGACAGTGGTGGTACCTGGGGTGATACCCGTGACCACGCCGTAGCTGTTGACGGTGGCAATGGTCTCGTCGGCGGAGCTGAAGCTCACCTGCGGGTAGGAGGCATCCTCTGGGAGGACGGCATAGTCGATGGCAGAGGTATTTCCTTCCATCACGGTGACGTCGCTGGCGGTGATCTCTTCGACTTGGACGATGGTGCAGGTCACCTCGCAGGTGGCGGTGAAGCCTCCGTCATTAGTGGTGGCGGTGATGGTGGCGGTGCCTTCGCCGACGAAGGTGAGGACGCCGGTGCTGCTCACCGTGACGACATTGAGATCGCTGGAAGTATAGGTGATCAGTTTATCGCTAGCATCTTCAGGAACGACGCTGGCGGTCAACTGTGCCGTATGCCCAAAGCTGAGGGTGAGGCTCGTGGGGTCGAGGGTGATGCCTGTGACAGGGATGATCTCGCCTTGTTCGTACGCCACATTGTCGAGGGCAAAATAGTCGCCTAAAGGATTCGTGCTGCCGTCTTTCCTGTAAGTCCAAGAGAGCGTATGGTTACCCCCTCCGATCTCGGTGGAATAGTTTGTCCAGTCATTGTCGATATTACCATAAGAGAATTGATTGGTGCCGTCGATGGCGAACACGCACACGTCCCAACTGGTGCCCTCACCCCAGGCCTTGTAGTCGAAGGAGAGGTCGCCGGGGCCAACGACGTCAAGGGTAAGTGTAGAATAGGATGATGCCACGCCCCCGTTGCCCGACTTGGCGTAGATGCGGTCGCCTTCCTCTTCCACCGTCCAGGGATAGGTGTCACTGTTGGTGAACTCGAGGGTGCCACCTTCGACATTGAGTGCTGCGTTGAGTGAGGGAGCCTCGGTCACCGTGACGGCGGCGGCGGTAGAGATTTCGGGATATTCCGTCGAGGTGATGGTGACGGTGGTGTTGCCCACGGCGACACCAGTGACGAGGCCGCTGCTGCTGACGGTGGCGATGCTTTCGTCGCTGGAGGCGAAAGAGACCGACTTGAAGGAAGCGTCAGCGGGCAGCACGGTCCATTCGATCCGGGCGGTCTTGCCTTCCATCAGCGTCACGTCGGAAGCGGTGATAGAGGTGACGGGGATGGGTTGCCAATTCGGGTCGGGCGTATAGGTGACTTCCATCTTGGGCAGGAACTGTTGAGAAGATCCTTGCAAACCAGCCCAACCTTGATACTCATATCTTGCGGTGTTTTCTGTGGCGCTAATGCCATAGAAGGCATTTGTAGAAGTCCAATAGGTACCCACTGCTATTACCTCAAAGTTTACGAGGAGGTTGCCGCCATTATAGGTGTAAGGATTGTCGAAAGTGAGACTCATGGTGCCATCGTCAGCCACGGTGAGTCCACCTTGAAAAACCAAGGCAGCACCGCTCATGTCATCAAAACTCTCTAAAGTGGTGAAACCAACTTCTTTCAAGGAAACCTCGAAGGTCGCCTCAAAATCGAAAGCACTGGTACGGTTCGAGTAGAACTTCATGCCAGAGATCGTTCCTCCGGCAAGAGCAACAAGGTCTGCAGCAGGCTGAACAAACTGAGTTTGTTGCAAAGCATCGCCATAATACCCATAAACAGGTATGTACTTGTTGGTCACCGTCCCGTCATTGAACATGGACGTCATTTGGGTTTGTGCTTTTCCCACGCCGACCAAGGCGAAGAGGCACATCATGAAGAGTAAAGCTTTTCTTCTCATAGTTGTGGGTTTTATAATGAATTGTCTTTGTTGGTTCCATTGGATTTGAACTTACAAAGATAATCCATTTTATTAAAAAAGCAAAGAAAAAAGCCCTGGGAGGGAAAACTCAGTTCTGCCGCATTACCAATGCGGCAGAACTTGTGTTAATGTGCCAGCGCCGCTGGTGAGTCTAAGGATATAAACACCTGCGGGGATTTTGTCATACGATATCACAGTCTGATTAGCGGTGAGACGACGTGACAGGATGACGCGACCTGTCATGTCGATCAAATCCAACTGACCTTGGCCTTCGATAATCCATTCATGGCCATTGAAATAGGCGAAACCATTAGCATCCTCTCCTACCCCTGTACAATTATAGGTAATGTAGAACCTCGCGTCATAATCATCCGGAGAAGCCGTAAACTGATAACGCTCACTGTGACACATATCCACATGGGCGCCAGTAAGATTGTCCACCAGGAAGAGGCTCTGGAAAACAGCGTTATACTTGCTCCAGGTCATGGTGTACACACCTTCCTCGCTAGTGCTGAAATGCACCGGCACGCGCTGAGCGCCGACAGGCGAGAACAGCAGCCCGTAATCGTTTCGGTCGTAATAGGCTGACACCTTAAAGTTGGCGTTTCGCAGCGCGTCGGTCTTGATGGCGCCACCTGCCTCAGGACGGTCCAACTCCACCACGGCCAAGTCACGGCGACCGGCTTCGTCCGTAACAAAAAGATTCACCACCGGGTAATTGACTCTATCCTCACGGAGATACGAGCCCTCGTCCCTCACACTACCCGCCATAGCCTCAGCAAAGGTGATCTCCTCCTCCCCCACGTCTCCTTTCAGGATGAAGAACGCCTGGTGCGGATGGACGTATCTCGAGAGGATGGCGGGGTTCTGCGAGGCGGTCTTCACGAAAGGCACATAGCCTCCCTGGTGGGCGTCGTATACATAGTAGTTCTCGTACCCAGTACTTTCCGCCACCTTGTCGAGGTCAAGGTAGGCCTGGAAAGGATTCCCGATAAGGTTGCTGCCCCAGTCTTTCGTGGGTTCGCCGTCGTCCTCGGCCATGCTACGGGTGATCTTGACGCTGACATCGCCCTGATTCAGCGTGCCGGTGTTGCTCAGGTAGGTGTCCTTGTCGACTGCGACCATGTAGCCCTTGCCCGGCACCAGTTGCCGCTCATTCTCGTACGCGATATTCCCATGCGGCTCATCATAATGGTAGTGGCTGTTGCTGTTCCGCTTGAAGTTGATCCAGTGGTACTGCGGCTCGTAGTAAGTGTAGAAGTCCCAATGGCCGACGTTCTCGAGGCCCTTGGGAAGGTATCCTCCGCTGACCTCCGACACCTGTCCATGATCCTCCGTGTTCCACCAGTTGGAGGCCTCATCAGTATACTCGATGCCCAAAGGGGCGTCTTGCAGCGGTGTGGACATCAGATGCCAATCGTAGTGGAGGGTGTTGCCGAAATAGTCAATCGCGGTCTTGCAGGAGTTGTCGAAGGTCACGCCCACGGTGGCCTTAAAATCACCCGAACCGGCTTTCTGCGTTAGCACTACGTCGTCGTCGATAAACACATGGACCTGGTCACTGGGGACATGTTCTACCTCAACGGCATCGGCGTAGAGTAAGACGCTCGCAGAGGTCGCGGATTTCGCGGAATTCGTCAACATTTCATCCAACACACCATAATCAAGAAGTTTTGATCCCTCGACCTGCGCCAGCGCTTGATACCCATTGAACTCCAGCACGGGAAGGTCTCCGTTGATGGCTCCTGTCGCTGTCCTGTTCCAAGGAACGAAGTCGCCCTCCACCTCGGTCTGGTCCACCCATTGGTTCAAGGAACTCATCAGTCCTGGCCAAGTCGTGATCCTCCCGCCGGAATAACAGATCCTGCTCCTGACATAGGTCGTGTCCGTATCACAAGCCGTCACCGCATTGTCATGATAACGATAGCCCAACGCTCCAGCGTCATCAACCGGCGCATAGGTGCCGTGTCCGCGCGGCGCGACGAGATCACCGCCGCCCACAGGAGCACCCACGAAGTCCACCGTGCCGTCCTCCGCATAGCAGTAGTTCACCTGCGCTCCAGCGTTGTTGCTCCCCACGAAGGCGTAGTAGGCTCCTCCCGTGGTCAGGGTATCCTTGATGACATAGCAGTTCTCGACCCTGCCGTAGTTCTCTCCGACGAGGCCGCCGCTGTTGAAGCCGTCATTCCCCGTCATGGCGACCCTCGAATAGCTATTAAAGAGGTCGCCGTAGTTCAGGCCCACCATGCCTCCCAAGGTGTTGCTTCCGCTGAGGGTGGCCACGCTGATCGCATTGAGGATGGTTCCTCCCTGGTTCTCCCCTACAAGACCACCCATATGACTCTCTGGCCTTCCGTTGTTCATGGTGCCGGTAGCCTCCACTTGGTTGAGGGTTCCGCCGTGCATGGCCCCAGCGATGACGCCGACATTCTCCGCCACGGGCGTGGCCTCGGCTTGGACGACCATATCGTCCACCAGGGCGTCCTGAAGATAGCCGAATAGTCCGTATTGCTCCTCTTGCAGCGAGCCTTTGATGCCGCTGACGACATGGCCGTTGCCATGGGCTGTACCGGAAAATGGCACAGCCTCGTTCACGCCGATCGGCACCCAGACGCTCTTCCCCATATCGATATCCTCTACGATGTTGAAGTCCAGGTCAGAGTTCGCGGTCTGCCCGTTTTCCCCGTTGACTAAGGAGATGACCCAGGCGAGGTCCACGTCTTCGTCGATGTGACCCGCATCGAAGCCCTCCGGCTCCTCGGTTACCATGGTCACCCAAGTGGTGAGCCAATAGAGGAATTGCGGGTTGGTGGAACGGACGAGCTTGTACTTGCCCAAGTCGTGGGTCACCATGGTCTCCCCGACCAAGGGCGACAGCACGTCATGCGTCCCCATGCCCAGTTCGTTGCCCTCCTCGGCGTAGAGGATGGGCAGGTAGCCGCCTACCGTATGGTCCCAGTCGGTCTTGTCGACACCGATCTTCGAAGTCGATGCCAAAGGTCCAAAGCCATCCACGGCACTCGATGTCCCCACCTGAATGACCTTAAACCTCAACATCCCACCTTCCTCATCGGCCTCGCCGAGAAACACGTTGCTCTGCTGGGCTTCATCCAACGCGGCATAGTTGTCATAGATCCTCACCGTGTCGGAGACCACCATGGCGCCTTGCATCAAGATTCCGCCGGCCTCCCCGTTGACATTCTCACAGACCTTGGCGTTGATGTTCATCCACAGCGAGCCATCCCGTTCCACATGGACGGCTCCTCCCCCGTCGCCATGGTTGACGTTGTTCCGCAGCACGCTGTTCCTGCCCATGTCAAACAACCCATTCGCCGCCACGTTCACGATAGGCGCCTCCGCGTTGAGATGCAACCCATCGAGGACAATCCCTCGGATGTCGAGTTGTTTCGTGACGTTCACCAGCAGTCCCGTGAAGGCGCCATTCTCAAATCCCGTCGACGGATCGTACAGCGGGTGTCCTCCAGGATAGCGGTAGATCTTGGCGTCGCCATAGACCAGTCCGTTCCATCGTTCGGCCTTGTGGGTAGTGAGCGTGTCGACGATGAAGATGTTGTCTCCGCTCTTGTATTGGCCGTTGTTGGCGCGGTAGAAGACGTAGTTGACCGTCTTGGCCGCCTTGTCGGGATACCGGCCGTAGCCCGTCTCGTCCTTCCCGTTAACCCCGTCCACATAGTAGTTCTCTCCGAGGCCAAGGCGGTAGAGGTCCAGGGTGATGGTGAACGACCCGTTATGGTCTTCCGTCTCCGCATAGTTGTCGAATTGGAAGGTGAAGGTCATCGTCCCTAACCTCGTTTGCGCATCCTGGGGGACCAGTGCGCTGCCGTTGTAGTACAGGTTGAAGTCGATGGCGATCTCGGTACGGCCGCTGGCATAGCCGATGACCACGGGTTCAACAAAGCCATGCACATCGATCTGCGGCGAGGGGCTGGTCCAGCCGTTGATCTCGTCGTAGGTCTCGGAGGCCACCACCCCCATGCCGAACCTGTTGAACTGGTTCTCGGTGAGGTCGGCGTTGCAGCCCACGAACTCGATGCTGTTGCCTTCCCCGATGATGGCGGCGTCCCCGTCGTCGAACTGCACCGACGTCAGCCGGAAGGTGGAGTTCTGGGCGATGGAATCCACATGATACAGCGGCAGGATGATCTTGGTGGTATAGACATCCTTTGTCGCGTGCATCCCATCCATGATGGCGTAGCCCGCCGCGTTGAAGTCCTGGGTGATGGTGGTGGCGGTGTTTACGGTCAGGCGCACCGTGACATGGTCGGTGACGTTGCCGTCGGCGTCGCACTGCACGAAGGTCATCAGCATCGGCTCGTAGGTCATGTTCTTGCTGAGTTCGTTGCTATAGGTGAGTCGGAAAGTCATCTTCGGCACCTTGGTGTTGTCGCTGCAGGTGAAAGGCCTGTCCATGTTGGCCAGGGCCTGTTCCGCCTGGTCGCAGATGATGTACTGCGCTTGTTCCGAGGCGATGGCCTGTCCCGGCACCAGGGCCAGTCCGAAGTTGATGTTCGGGTTGTTGTCGATCTCTGCGAGGCCTGCGGTCAGTCCGTCGTCGTCCACCGTCAAGCCCTGAAGCTGTCCCTCTTCCTCCTCGAAGCACATCCAGGTGTCGTCGCCGGCGGGCTTTCCGTAGTTGGCAGCGTTGAAGGCCATGACGTCGGAGCCCCATTCGTAGGTCGGGAAGTAGTTGCCCGGCTGTCCCGTCCTATCGAAGCGGTAGTACGCTCCCGTGCTTCTCCAGGCAGGCAGGATGACGGTGACGTCGACGGTCTTGTATTGGGCATAGTCCGGGTCCGAGGCCGTCTTGCCGTCCGTGGCGGCGTAGAACACCCCATCGACGGTGCTGTAGGTGCCTCCATAGCGCCAGATGCGGAAAAATCGCGAGTCGTCTCTCGTCGGGGTATGGTTCTCATAGGGGAGCTGCGACTTGTACCCGATCTCAATATATTCGCCCTCTTCGTTATAGGTATTGAGGATCGGGTCGTAGCTCACGAAGCCGCCGTCGTCCTTATTGTATTCCTCAGGGTATTCCTCGGGGATGATGTTGCCCGGGTCCAGGCTCTGTTTGGGGCGCGCGTAGGCACAGGTTGCCTCGTCGTGGTCCCTACTCCGCATCAGATGCCCAAATCCCTGCAACATGCCATAGGGTTGGGTGATGCTATCCCCCTCGTATTTGATCTCAAGGTAAGCTCCGCCGTTGATGCGTATCTTGTTGTCCCTAATGTTGTTCTCCGTATATTCGCCGAGGTCATAGTATGGGACCACCTCAAACACAGGGTGCCACACGCCATTTGTCATCTGGTAGGTCTCGGGGCTGGTGACGATCCGGAAGGTTTTCAGTTGGGTGGAAGGCATCTCCATAATGAGGGTGCTCCCGTTGGTCAGGTAGCAGTTCTCGCTAATCTCGTAGAGGCTGTATTTCTCCGTTGAGTTGAGCGTACTCACCTTGCCTTGTCCGAGGAGGTTCACCTTGCCGTTGTCGAGGACCACGTTCTTGAACCGTTGGATGGAGAGCAGTTCACGGGTGACCTGGCTCACGGGGTTGGCCAGGTCCTGGCCGTCTGGCACGTCTTGGCCGTAGTCGCGAATGATGAGCGTCCGCTCTCCCTTGCCCGCGTCGCAGGAGGTGCCGCAGCCGAGGATGCCACCTCCGATGTTCATATAATGATTCGCATTGGCGTTGGTGGACTTGGTGTCGTAAAACTCGCCATCCACATAGACGTTGGAGTTGCCGTCGATGGTCTCCGCGCCGAAGGTGCCGGTGAAGGTTCCCCAATCCGACCCTGCCCATACGGTGCCGCCGATGTCGATGCCCGTGTCGACATCATAGCTGAGGCCCTGGGTAGGCATCTTGTACGGGGCATTCTGGATGGCATGTTTGCCGATGAAGAGGTATACCGAGCCGTGGGTCGATCCGTAATAGCCCGCGGCATAGACGTTTTGGTCGAGTCGTCCTCCGCAGATGTTGGTGACACAGGTCGTCGCGGTGTTCTCGTTGTTGGTACCATCATTGCTGTCGTTGGCGAGCCTGCTGCCTCCGTAGACATTGCCGAAGACCCTTCCTCCGAGGATGTTGACCGTCTTCATTCCCGCAAGGCATACGGTGTCGGGTTGCCCATAGGCGCCGCCGAAGAGGTTCCCTCGGATGATGCCTCCGCTGAGGTTGACAATGACATCTCCCGTGGTATGGCCTTCGAAGCCACCGCCGTACACGTCGCCGTTGACGATGCCGCCGCTGAGGTTGACCAGGCTGCCCGACTCCAAGGTAGTGTTCTTGCCCAGTCCGCCGCCGTACACGTCGCCTCCGACCCATCCTCCGCTCATGTCGACGGTGGTCTTGCCGCTCGTCGTGCCGAAGAAGTTCGATCCTCCATAGACGCTCCCGTCGATGGTGCCTCCCCTGACGAAGATGTTCGTCTCCGGTGCTTTCTTCTGGTAGGCGCCGCCGAAGACGCTTCCTCCTATCGTGCCGCCCAGGACATAGACGTTGGAATGCCGGTAAGCGTAGCCGTAGTTGCCGCCACCATAGACGTCATGTTCCACCTGGCCTTCGTCGGCGATGACGACGTTGGTTCCATAGGTCAACTCCCCGCTGGTCGTCATGGTGGACCGTCCGTTGCCTGCGCCATAGATGATCCCTCCCTTGGATCCGTTGATGCTGTTTTCGGATCCTTCTCCACCGCACACGGCCGTGCCTCCGAAGTAGATGAATCCTTCGCCGTAAGTCTGTCCCTGTTGGTTGCTGGTGCCGTTACAGCCTGCGCTGATCCATCCCGTGACGGTGCCACCGGTGATGATGAACTCCTTATTGCCGCCGGAGGGACTCTGCGAGCCTCCTCCGTAGATCGGGCCTCTCACATGGCCACCGGTCATGCGGACGGTCAAGTTCCTGACACCCCTATAGATCCGTGGATCGTTGCATTTGTCTACCCCTCCTGCCACGCCAGCGATGACACCACCTTCGATGAATAGTTTCCGATAACCGATATAGCCGGGAGCGCCGTGCATACTCACATATAGCACGCTGGCATAGTCCGCGTCATAGTCGGAGACATCGACGCTGGAGACGATGTTGCCACTCTTGACCCAGAAATGGAAGGTCTCTTCGGAGACCATTCGCGGGTTGCCTATTTTGCAGTTTCGTCCCAATCCGACGCCTTCGCTGATGTCGAGCAGGCTATTGTCATCGACAGCCCTGTCGAAGTCACAACCCAGGACCAGGTCGACCTTAGGGGTCCCTTCGGCAAGAAAGAGCGGATTATAACCTTCGTGGCCAGCGATGGAGGACACGAACGTGTATGTCCCGCTTTCGATACGGATCTTGTATTGAGGAGAAGGAAGGTCCCCCACCATGCCACCCACATAGTTGGCGCATAGCGTGTCGTGGGGTGTCACGCCACGACCGATGACCAGGTTATGCACTGCGGTGACGAGCCTTGCATTCTCCCCTTTCATGATGATATTCTCGATCTTGAGATCGGCGCCGCAGGTCATCGCCCCTGAGATATAACTGGTGTCGCTTCCCGAGGAGCCGTCGGGTTGGTAGGCCGTGACCGTGGCGGGGTGTGTGAGGCCCGAGACACTCAAGTTGGCGGCGTCGAGAAGCACGAGGAAGTTACGTTCAAAGGCGCAAGGCTCGGTATCGGGGACGAAGCCCCCCTCGGGAGCGTTGTTCAGTTCCTCAGGCGAGTGGAAGACGAAGGCCTTAGCCCAGAGCGCCTCCAGTTCCACCTCCATGCCCGACTCCTCGTCCGGGAGGAGATACAGCGTCATCTCCGGCAGGATGATGTCGTGTAAGGTGAGCGTGGTGTCCCCTTCGGCGGAGGTGAAGATCTGTCCGCCTTGGATCCCCTTCAGCCTCCAGGCGTAGAAGCCGCGGTCGTGGGGTTCGGTATCGACGAAGACCGGTCTCACGGCGAACGGGTTGGGTATGGTGGTATATTCGTAACGGCCGTCGGCTTCTTCCGGCGTGGTGGCGCTGGAGCCTTTGAGGTTCTCGAGGGTCTTGTAGTAGACGAACTGGTTGGCGTCTTCCCTACCGCCGGCCATGCCGACCTTGACGTTGGTGGCGTTGCCCGTCCATAGGTCCGCTGCCGGCACGGGTCCTTCGGTGGCGTTCACGGTGCCGATGCCGTTGCCGTAGTAGGTGATCTTGACGTCTCTCGGGTTGAGGCTATGGATCGGTTGATTCGCGTCGCTGTAGTAACTCCACTGGTGGTTTTCCCGGTCATCGAGGGTGACAGCCACGTCGGCGACCCCTTGTGAATGTGCTATTGAAGTAAGAATCAATAAGTTAAGCAAGATGCTTAGGGTAAGATGTTTTCTATTAACCATAATATTGTTGCGTTTTGACGCCACAAATATAGATTAATCTTTTACACCCCATCACAGAACAACGTGGAATTATTTTCCACTTTACTGAATAAAAAAAGCAGTCCCCGCCTTTCGGCGGGGACTGCAACATCAAAAACATTCAATAATTATAATTAGTCTTTCTTTCTTTTCGAAAGTGCGTAGGCGGCGCCGAGGCCGGCGAGCAGCAGCATGCCGTTGCCGAGGGGCGCGTGCTTCCACTGGTCTACGTCCATTAGCTCGCCAGGGACCATCACGGAGACTGCATTTTGATCATAGGCGCGGTTATGATTCGCGTCACCTTCTTGGATGATGATCTGACCGATGGCCGGACCGACAGCAAGCAACAGGGCTGCAACCAAACTTAACATTTTCTTTTTCATCGTATGATCTTTTTAATATTACTATTCTGTTGATTAACGGATGACGATCTTCTGGTTCATCGCCTTGTTGTTGGCGCTCAGGCGCAGCACGTACACACCCGCGGCATA
>JAEEGL017206662.1_pt1 | contig 14108 bp, 11 predicted proteins | sample 9134231 | NCBI WGS metagenome assembly JAEEGL01 (sample SAMN16246548, study PRJNA631951) | gut metagenome | biome: gut microbiome; feature: rumen; material: fiber-attached | host: Bos | place: Iran: Karaj | collected 2018-10 | reverse complement strand
CAAGGCTATGAACGAAAAGCCCGAAGAAAAGCCTGAGGAATCCGAGGATGAGGAGACAGTGGATATCGAAGCAGCCATAGCAGCCGATAAGGCTGAGGCTGAGGCTGCGGCGGCTGCCGAAGCGGTAGAAGAGACCGCCGAAGAGACCGCAGAGGAACCCGCTGCGGAAGCGGTTGAAGAGACCGCTGAAGAGACTCCCTCCGAAGAGTAAAACTGATCCGGAAGATCGGCGGGGATCGCGGACCGGTCCGTGGTCCCCGATGACTGAAAGAATACGGCTTTGTATACAGACCGGAAAATGAGGCAGTTATGGCTTACGATTATGAGTGGTTCAAAAAGACTGTATATGATCTGACGAAGATAGATCTCAGCAGTTATAAGCAGAATCAGATGAAGCGCAGGATCGACGCTCTCATCGCAAAGAACAATATTAAGGGCTATGACGCCTATGTCAACGCCTTAAAGTCAGACACGAAACTCTTCGAAGAGTTTGTGAATTACCTGACCATAAACGTTTCCGAATTCTACAGGAATCCCGATCAGTGGGTCACTCTGGATAAGGAAATCATCCCCGAACTCATAAAGAGGTTCGGGAGACGTCTTAAGATATGGAGCGCAGCCTGCTCCACAGGCGATGAGCCCTATTCCCTGGTGATGTGCCTTTCGCAGCACCTGTCGCTGAACGAGATCAACATCGACGCCACTGATATAGACAAGCAGGTCATAGCCAAGGCAAAGACGGGACTGTACAATGATAAGAGTGTGAAGGGCGTTCCTCCGGAATTGAAGAACAAATATTTCACAAAGGTGGGTACGTCGTATCAGATCTCCGAGGATATCAAGAGTCGTGTGAGATTCAAGGAACACAATCTGCTGAGGGACAAATATCCTGTCATGCAGCATATGATCGTGTGCAGGAATGTGCTGATCTACTTTACCGAGGAGGCCAAGGAAGAGATATTTAAAAAGTTCTGCGCTTCACTTGCTCCCGGCGGGTTCCTGTTCATAGGCAGCACGGAACAGATCATCACCTACAAGGAGATAGGTTTTGTAAGGAGAGGCTCTTTCTTCTATCAAAAACCGGAATGACTTGATTTTTACTGAGCGACGTTATATAATGTCGCTTTGTACGGGGTCTTAGCTCAGCTGGGATGAGCGTCCGCTTGACGTGCGGGAGGTCATGGGTTCGAGCCCCGTAGACCCCAATCGGAGCAGAGGATATGATTTTCGGACATATCCTCTGCTTTTTTATATGACCGTCAGCCTGGATCCGGCATGATTAAGAATGTTGACCGTGATATGCCGTTATGATAAAATATGAGGCGTTAGCGACAGTTTTTGGGCGGTTTTCGTTCGCCCGGTCAGAGAAAGGAGGTTCCGATGGCCGCATTTTTCAGAAGGGCAGGTATCGTGCTTGCTGCAGGCGCGCTTTGTGTCATTGCTTCCGGTTGCGGACAGAAATCTGCCGGTTCGGATGGTCTGGTGCTTAAAGCGGGCTTTTCCACCAATGAATCCGATCCCAGGGTTGTGGCTACCAAGCTTTTCAAAGAAGAAGTCGAAAAGGGCACGGATGGAAGGATCACCATAGAGATCCACCCTGACGGAGAGCTTGGCTCCGATGCTGATCTTATCAGCGGGGTGGTCAACGGGAACGTGGACATCACTGCGTCCAGCGCCGGAAACTTCTCCAGTTATGCCAAAAATGTGGGCGTCTCGGCGTTCCCTTTTCTTTTTGAGGATTTTGACAGCGCCTGGGAGTTTGTGGACGGCGAGGTGGAACTGGAAGCCGAAAAAGAGTTCGCGGACTGCAATATCCACGTACTCGGACACTATGACAACGGCTTCAGGTGCGTGACCACATCCGAAAAAGTGGGCCCCGTGGAATCGGTTGAAGATATGAATGGACTTGTCATAAGGACCCCGGAGAATCAGATAGTTATGGAGACGATGCTCCTTCTCAGAGCAGAGCCGAGAGTCCTTGAGTTCACAAAGCTTTACGACGCTTTGAAATCCGGAGAGTTTGACGCACAGGAGAATCCCGTGCCTGTGATCTACAACAACAAGCTCTATGAAGTTCAGAAAAATCTTGCCATTACCAATCACAGTTATGATGTCATGCCTTTTGTGATCAGGCTGGATGTCTGGGAGAGCCTTTCCGACGAAGACAAGGCAGTGCTTGAGAAAGCTGCCCTCAACGCCCAGAAAAAAGACCGGGAGCTCATCAGAAGCCAGACGGAGGAACTGATAGAAAAGCTTAAAGAGGAAGGGATGAACGTCACCTATCCGGATATTGAAGAATTCAAAGCAGCCACCTCTTCCATATACGACTCCTTTGGAAATGAATTTGATCAGGATATCCTGAACAAAGTCAGAAAATGACAGGTATGCGGCATTTTCCGGACTTGTTTCGGGCCGGGCGGAGATAGTCCATGTTTTTGCAGATCCTTTTATCGTTCTTTGCGTTAGTAGAGATCATCTTTGTGTTCCTGAGCCTTCAGGTCAAACGTGTGAACTACGGATTCATCGTCACCACCATCCTTTTGATCTGCGAGGATGTGGTGTGCTTTTTCCTGCTTGAATCCGAGAATATCAGATTCGTAAGGATCCTATTGATATTGTTTTATTTCATATATTCCTGGATCTTTCTTTCCGCCATTTCGACAGTGGTTTCCATGGGGGTTTACTCGCGCTCCAAACTCATGTGCATTCCGGTGGCCTTCATATCCCTGTATCAGTCCGTGCTCATACTCGGGAACCTGTTCGGCACCAGGATGCTTTCATTTTCGAAGCACATCCTCTTCGGAAGAAACTGGTGGATCGCCGAGGGCACCAGGGGAGTGTTTTACCTTCAGAGCTTCTCGTTTTTCCGGCTTCTGGCCATTGTGAATTCGGCTATCATACTGGCCTTCATGATCAGGTGCAAACGAGTGACCGCCGACATCTACAGCGTAAAATATATCATTCTGATCATACTCCAGACCCTGATGCTCGGCTTTACCGTCTTTTCCTACAGCGGCAAATGGCCGGTCTGGCTGGGCACCCTCCTTATGAACATCATCTGCGCCATTGTGTTTTATCTTGCAAATTATTACTCCTATCAGAAACTGCGGGATTTTGCCACTACCAGCTTTGCAAATGAAATGAGCGACGGCTTCCTCGTGTATGACGACCGGAATGATCTTGTCTACATGAACGATCTGTTGAAAAAGACTCTGTCGGAGGATATCCTTAAAAGCTTTGCCAATATCGAAAATACCGAAAACTGGCTTTCGCAGACGGAGGATATAGAAGGGATGGACGTCCTTGTCTACAATAAGGGGACAAGGAGGTATTATTTCCGGTCCAAGAAAAATGAATTCAGAAAGAACAGAAGGCTGGTGGCCACCATTTATACCCTGCATGACACTACCGATTCCGCGGAGCATGTAAAACTCATGGCTGAGGCCAACGAAGAGTTGGAGCGGGCGGGCCAGATGAAATCCGACTTTCTGGCCAATATGTCCCACGAGATCAGGACCCCCATGAACGCCGTCATAGGGATGGCGGAGATAGCGCTGAGGGAAGACGTGCCTCCGCAGGTGGTGGAGTGCCTGACCCAGATACAGCGTTCCGGAAGGAATCTGCTGAACATCATAAACGACATACTTGATTACTCCAAGATAGAAGCCGGGAAGATGGAGATCGTGCCCGAGGATTACGAACCCCTGTCCGAGATAAATGATATCGCAAATATAATCGCCACCAGGATAGGAAATAAGGACATAAAGCTCTTTATGATCATCGACCCGAGGCTTCCCCACAAGCTTACGGGGGATGCCATGCGGATCAGGCAGATACTCGTGAACATCTGCAACAACGCGGTGAAGTTTACCACCCGGGGTTTTGTGCACGTGAGCCTGACCTGTGAACAAACCGATGATGAAAATGTGCTCCTGACCTATCATGTAAGGGATACGGGTTCCGGAATAAAAGAAAATGACCTGGAGAAACTCTTCGTCAGCTTCCAGCAGGTTGATTCAAAGAGAAACAGGAATGTGGAGGGCACCGGACTGGGCCTGGCCATTTCCAAAAGCCTTTGCGAAGCCATGGGCGGGACTATAGGCGTGGAGAGCGAATACGGAAAGGGATCTGATTTTTATTTTTCCATCCCGCAGAAGGTCGCTGACCCCGCAAGGGATCTGGTGGTGGAGGAGCCCGACCGGATACACGGATTCTGCCTGAACGAAAAGAACGGCATGGTGGACCGCTTCACCGATGAGATGATCGCATTCGGGATAGAGGGGGACAGGATCAATTCGCTTCATGAATACCGTCCCACCGGGAAGAGGGATATTCTCTTTTTCGAGGAATACATGTATACTCATGAAATGGAGGAATTTCTTGACCGGTACCGGAATGAACTGACCGGCGTGGTGCTGCTGGATATCAATTCCGGCTTCACCTGTGACAAACCTAACGTCAGGATCATGAGAAATCCCATGACCACTCTTTCCATGGTGATGCTCCTGAACAACAAGACCATCTTCGAAATGGGACTTGACAAGGCGGAGGCTTTCAGGATCGATTATATCGCCCCGGATGCGAAGATCCTGATAGTGGATGACAATGACATCAATATCACCATAGCAGAGGGCCTCCTGAAGCCTCTGGAAGTGCAGTGCAAAGGCGCCCCGGGAGGAAAAGAGGCGGTCGAAGCCGCGATGCAGGAGCAGTTTGACATTATCCTCATGGATCATATGATGCCCGGGATCGACGGAGTAGAGGCTACCCACATCCTGAGACAGATGGTGCCCAACGCCAAGGACACTCCCATAATCGCTCTTACCGCGAATGTCATGGAAGGGGCGAGGGAGATGTTCATCAAGGAAGGGATGAACGATCTCATCGCAAAACCCGTCGATATCAGGGAGCTTGTCACGAAATTAAAGCGCTGGCTGCCTGAAGATAAAATAAAGGAAGCCGACAAAGAGTCTGTGCAGCCAGGATCGGATGCTCCGGAGGGGGATGGAAAGTATTCCTGCCTTGACTGCAAAAGGGCGGCCGGCGCCCTTGGCTCCACGGAACTGCTTGATAGGATAGTGGAAGAGTACTACAGGGGCGGCGGAAAGTCCCTTGACGGTCTTCAGGCCGCGTATGAGAGTGAAGACTGGGATGATCTTACAAGGAGGGTCCATACCCTGAAGAGCGCTTCGAGACAGATAGGCGCCTTTGAACTGGGGGACAGGGCTGAAACGATGGAAAAGGCCGGGAACGCCCGGGATATGGACTACATCAGAGCGGAATACGATGGGCTTATCCGCAGTTACAGAGAACTTCTCGACTCTCTTTCGGAGTATTTCCCCGATGCGGAGGAAGCCGATGAAGCTTCTCTTGAGGAGATCAACGGGGACGTCCTGAAAGAACTGTTTGCACAATTATCCGAAGCGTGCGAAAATCTTGATATGGATATGATGGATGAGACGGGAGAAAAGCTTAAAGGCTACCGCTTCCCGGACAGCAAAAAGGAAAAGGTGAAGGCTCTTCTGGAAGCCATCGGAAATATCGACGTTGAAGCCTGTACGGACATAATAAACGAATTTGGAGGATTGCACGATGAGTGAACTTAAACTGCTGATCATCAACAGCAACAACGCGGTGACCATGGATCTGTTCAACCGCTTCGGCGAGGATTTTCTGATGCTGTCCTGCTCCGCGAGGTATGACGACATATCCAACCATCTGGCCGTGCTTTCTCCCCAGGTGATGCTCCTTGCGGTTGCCGATGATCCGGTTGATGAAGTCAAGAGTCTTTCCATGCTCAAGCGGTTCATCGCGAAGAACAATATAGCCTTCGCCATTCTTGGTTCGGACGTGGGGTGCAACAATTTCCAGAGACAGACTTCCGGCATGGCGGATATAGAGATCGTGAAGCCGTTCCACTATGACGATATAGAAAAACAGATCAAATCCCTTGTGGAAGAAAAGGCCTATCTCAAAAAACAGCAGGACGAGACGAGGAACAGCGCCGCAGTGGCTGCTGTCACCGACGATGCGGACCGCAGAAAATGCATACTGGTGATAGACGACGACCCCATGATGCTGAGAGTGGTGAAGAAGTATCTGGCGGACACCTATGAGGTGGCCACCACCGTAAGCGCCACCGCCGCTTACAAATATCTTACGAAGGCCAGAGTGGATCTGATCCTTTTGGATTACCAGATGCCGGAGGAGACAGGACCGGAGGTGCTGAAGAAGCTCAGGGCCAACGCCGATACCGGGAAGATCCCGGTCATCTTTTTGACAGGAGTAAAGGACAGGGAAAAGATACAGGAGGTGCTGTCTCTACATCCCCAGGGTTATATGCTGAAGCCCGTGGACAGGGAAAAACTCCTGGGCACTCTGGACAGCTTCTTCGGGAAGGGCAAGTGATTTTTGTCAAACAGGGTGTTGTTTTTCGGATAATGTGCTATAATGGTGTATTAATGGGACATATGGGGCAATGGGGATGAGTACTGCCGGCGAGAACAGGCTGTATCCTTCCCGCATGCTTCTTATACAGAGAGGAGATTCGTTATGCTTGCTACTTTGGTACCGCTTTTTGACGGTGAAATGAAGGTTCACGCTTATTCTATTTTTGCCCAAAAGGAGAATCCCCTTTTGAATCCTTTCCTGTACGGCTCAGGCAGATTTAACAACTCGGGCTATATCACCGGACTGGATATCATCGAGAATATAGGAATCGACACGCTCACTCCGGATGCGGAGATATTTGTGAGCGTAAATGACATAACCATTTTTACCGATATTTCCTCACAGTGCACGGCACCTCACGACAGGATAGTGCTCCTCATGGACAATTCCATCACCCCCGATGATTCCTATGTAAAACGCATTGCGGAACTCAGGACTGACGGTTACAAGATGGCCATGAGAAAGCTCCCCATAAGCGAATTCGATCATTATAAAGAGATACTGGCTCAGCTTGATTACATCCTCCTTGATCACAAAAAGATCGAGATAAAGTACGCGAAGATCTTCTTCGGGCGGATGTATCCCAATATCAGGCTTTGCGCGGTGAACGTGGAAAGCCAGGAGGACTTTGACATGCTTTCCGAGGGAGGCGGTTATTCCCTTTATGAAGGCCCCTTCTTCCGGATGCCTTCCCGCCTGAAGAATGAAGATGTGGCGCCTCTCAAGGTGAATTACATCGAACTCCTGAATGTGGTGAACGCTCCCGATTTCGACCTGACTACCGCCGCCGACGTCATCGGGCGGGACCCCGCTCTCGTGGTCTCGCTTTTGGAGATGGTGAACCGCATGACGGTGAATTCCGGAATCTCCTCCGTGCGGCATGCCGCGGCCATGCTGGGGCAGAGGGAACTTAAGAAGTGGATCAATACCGCTGTCACAAAGGAACTGTGCGCCGACAGGCCCAATGAGATCACAAGGGTTTCCCTGCTCAGGGCGAAGTTTGCGGAGAATATAAGCGCTGTCTTCGATATGAAGGGACTTTCCTCCGAACTGTTCCTGGTGGGTCTGTTCTCCGTTCTGGATGCCATACTTGACAAGCCCATGGATGAGGCCCTCAAGATGGTGAAGGTCACGAAGCCCATTGAGAACGCCCTTCTCAACAATGAAGGGGAATATGCGGGAGTCCTTACCTTTGTGCTCAATTATGAGAACGCATATTGGGAAGAGATATCCAGGATCATGGTTGTGGAAAGTCTTGACGAGAACGCGATCTATACCGCTTATACCGACGCTCTCAGCTGGTACCGCGATCTTATGTCAATACCCGCATCCGGGAAAAAGAAAAGGTGAGCGACAGGCCTGTGCTCATACACCTTGAGCACGTTTCCAAAAGCTTCGGAAACAGTCTTGTGCTGGATGACCTTGATCTGACTATCTGCAAAAACGAGTTTGTCACTCTTTTGGGACCCTCGGGCTGCGGGAAGACCACGACGCTCCGCATCATTGGCGGATTCGAACGGCCTGACAGCGGCAGGGTGATATTTCAGGGTGAGGATATCACAGGGGTTCCCGCAAATAAACGCCCGATCAATACCGTATTTCAAAAATATGCGCTTTTCCCCCACATGACAGTGGAGGAGAACGTGGCTTTTGGTCTGAGGATCCGAAAGAAATCCCGCGAATATATCAGAGAGAAGATCGATTATGCCCTGAAACTTGTAAATCTGGAGGGGTTTGAAAAACGTATGCCCAAATCCCTTTCCGGAGGACAGCAGCAGAGAGTCGCCATCGCCAGGGCCATAGTGAACGAGCCCGAGGTGCTGCTTCTGGACGAACCTCTCGGGGCTCTGGATCTGAAGCTCAGGCAGGAGATGCAGTATGAACTCATCCGGATGAAGAATGAGCTGGGGATCACATTTATTTACGTCACTCACGATCAGGAAGAGGCTCTCACCATGTCCGACAACGTGGTGGTGATGAACCAGGGGTATATACAGCAGGAGGGCAGTCCGCAGAAGATATACGATGAGCCGGAAAACGCTTTCGTGGCTGACTTCATCGGCGACAGCAACATAATCAGATCCACAATGGTAAGAGACAGGCTGGTCAATATACTCGGGATCGAATTTGAATGTGTGGACACCGGTTTCGGGGAAAACCGTCCCGTGGATGTGGTGATCCGGCCCGAGGATATCGTGCTTGCTCCCGAAAGGGAAGGAGCGTTGAACGGCGAGGTCACAGATGTGATCTTTAAAGGCGTGCATTATGAGATGTGCATCATGACCGGCGATTTCGAGTGGATAGTTCATTCCACCAGAAGATCGGAACCCGGCTCCGGGGTGAGCATCTCGGTGGATCCGTTTGACATACAGATCATGAATATCCCCGAATCCGAAGATGAGGAGGCAGTAAAGCTTGACATCTGAAAAAAAGGGATGGGGGCTTTCCTTCCCCTTTATCCTCTGGTCTGTGGGATTCACGCTGATCCCTCTTGCAGTCATCACCAGGTATGCGTTCACCGATCCTGATGGGGGCCTGACTCTTGATAATGTGCTGGCAATGGGCAATCGGATCAACGGACAGGCTTTTCTCGTGTCATTGCTTGTGGCCTTTATCTGCACCCTTTTGTGCGTGCTCCTGGCTTACCCCATGGTGATGGCCATCAGAAGGCTCAACCTCTCGTCCTCGGCCTTTATCCTGATTTTTCTGATCCTCCCCATGTGGATGAATTTTATCCTGAGGATCCTTGCCTGGCAGATGATATTGTCCGACAACGGGATCCTGAATCATTTTCTCACCATACTGGGCCTGCCGAAGGTTTTCATCGCCAACACCTGGCTCGCTGTCATCATAGGCGTGACATATGATTATTTTCCCTATATGATGCTCCCCATCTACACAGCGGTCTCGGCCATTGAAAAGGATATCACGGAAGCTGCCCGGGATCTTGGGGCCGGTACTCTGGGAGTGTTCACAAGGGTCATCTTTCCCCTGTCCCTTCCGGGGCTTTTCAGCGGCATTACCATGGTCTTTGTCCCGTCCATGACCTCATTTGCGGTGGCGGATATCCTCGGCGGAGGAAAGACCCAGCTCATAGGAAACATCATAGAACAGGAATTCATGAGGAGCAGTGAGATGAATCTGGGCTCCGGCCTCTCTATCTCTCTCATGATATTTATGCTCATCACTCTGCCCGTTACTGTGGGCAGAAGCGGGAAGGAAGAGGGGAGCAGGGATATATGAGAGACAGGGCGGTCAATTTTATCACCAGGTTTTATCTCCTCCTGATATTCCTGTTCCTTTACAGCCCCATAGCGGTCCTCATGGTGCTGTCCTTTAACGATTCCAGGTCCAGGGTCGTGTGGGGCGGTTTCACATTAAAGTGGTACGAGAGGATGTTCACTTCGCCCCATATCACGGATGCCCTTGTGACCACGCTGGCATTAGCCTTTTTTGCGTCCCTCCTGGCTGTCCTCATCGGATTCCCCGCGTCATTCGGAATATGCATGCTGAGAAGGTCCGGAAGATCGGTCATGATGACGCTTGTGAACATACCGCTGCTGGACGCGGATATAGTCACGGGTATCTCTATGATGCTTTTCTTTATGAGGTTCATGGAACTTTCATTTTCAAGCGTGCTGATCGCGCATACGGTCTTCTGCATACCCTACGTGATACTGGCTCTGATGCCGAGAGTCGAGGCAGTGGACTGGACGCCTTATGAATCCGCTCTGGATCTGGGCGCAACGCAGCCCTACGCCTTCCTCAGGATGGTAATGCCGCAGCTCTACAGCGGCATCATCTCGGGATTTTTTATGTCGCTTACAATGTCCATGGATGATTTTGCCATAACCTACTTTACAAAAGGGGCAGGAGTGAATACACTGTCTACCATGATATACGGTGAGATCAGAAAGGGGATCAAACCGGAACTGTATGCGCTGTCCACGGTAATATTCATGGCGGTGCTGATACTCCTCCTCGCCGTGAACGTAGCCACCAGGAAAAAGGGAGGCGAGACCGGCGAAGGACGGGCGTACTGATACGCGAGTGCGGGATACACTTTGTAAGTTAAAGAAAGGCAGGGATATTTGGAGATGAGATATGTGATCAGAAGAACCATATGCGCCGCCATGGCTTTGGTCCTGGCAATGACCGCCGCCGGATGCGGGGGTAAGGCGGGCAGCGGCAGCCAGACCGGAAAGAGTCTGACTGTATTCAATTACAGCGAGTACCTGGATCCGGAAATGATCGAAAAGTTTACCGAAGAGACCGGGATAAAGATCAGATATGAGGAGGCCCTCACACCGGAAGATATGTACACAAAGTACAAGTCCGGGGCTGTGAATTACGATCTTCTATGCACCTGTGACTATATGCTCGGACGGCTGATAAGAGAAGGGGAGGTAGTGGAGATCCCCTTTGACAGCTTCGAAAATCTGGACAATATCGGCAAAAGATACTTTGATATATCAAAGGCATTTGATCCCGACCACCGTTACACACTCCCTTATTTCTGGGGGACCATAGGGATCCTTTACGACACCTCGGTGGTGAAGGAGCCTGTGGACAGCTGGAGCGTCCTCTTCGACCATTCCTACGCAGGGGATATCATCATGCAGAACAGTATAAGGGATACATATATGGTGGCCCTTAAATATCTCGGATATTCCCTGAATACCACTGATGAAAATGAGATAAATGAAGCCCAGAAGCTTTTGATTGCCCAGAAGCCGGATGTGCAGGCCTATCTCGTGGATGAAGCCAGGGACGAAGTTGTGGCGGGGAACGCCGCCATGGCGGTGGTCTACTCCGGGGAAGCCTATCTCGGGCACGAGTACAATGAGAACCTGGAATATGTGGTGCCTAAGGAAGGCTCCAATATCTGGATCGACTCCTGGTGTGTCACGAAAAACTGCAAGGATATGGACGCGGCCCGTCAGTTCCTGGACTTCTTATGTAGGGAGGATGTGGCTAAAGCCAACTTCGAATTCATTTATTATTCTACTCCCAATGATGCGGTAGTCAGCTCGCTTCCCGAGGAAATGAAGAACGATAAGGCTCTGGTGCCCCCCGATTCGGTCTTCGAAAACTGTGAGGTCTGCACCCGCTATGATGAGGAGACCTCAAGAATGTACAACGAGCTGTGGAAGGAATTGAAGAGCGGCTGAATGAAAGAAAAATGTTGACAAATCATATCTTATGATAATATAATGTCATTCGTCTGCGGACTTGGGTCTGCATATTGTGATGAAATAAAGGAGAAACGGATACAATGGCAAACATTAAATCAGCGAAGAAGAGGATAATAACCAGCCGCAAGCGCGCCCTCAAGAACAAGATGGAGAAGAGCGCCGTGAAGACCGCCATCAGGCGTGTCAGGGAGGCCATAGAGCTCGGAGACAAGGACGCTGCGCAGGAAGCTTACAAGGAGGCCGTTAAGAAGATAGAGAAGGCCGGAAGCCATGGCGTGTATAAAAAGAACAATGTCTCCAGGAAGGTTTCCAAGGTAGCGAAGGCTGTTAATGCATTGCAGGCCTGAGGGTCTGCCGGTTTAAACTCTGACGACAGGATCGGATCTTCGACTGCGCCTCTTTATTGTGGGAAAGGATCCGGAAATTTCTCTCAGTTTTTTTGTGCTCAACAGCGATGGTTCAGGGCTTTGCGGTTTGCCGTAAAGCCTTTTCCTTTTTGCACAGTAACCGGACAGGTGATTGATCAGGAGCGAATACATGGATCTGAAGCTCGTTAGAAATTTTTGCATAGTGGCTCATATCGACCACGGAAAATCCACGCTTGCCGACAGGATAATCGAGAAGACAGGACTTCTTACAGAGCGTGAGATGCAGGACCAGGTGCTGGATAATATGGATCTGGAGCGGGAGAGGGGCATCACCATCAAGGCTCAGACCGTCAGGACCATATACAAGGCAAAGGACGGGAATGAATATATCTTCAACATGATCGACACTCCCGGTCATGTAGATTTCGGCTATGAGGTGTCGAGAGCCCTTGCGGCCTGCGACGGTGCGGTGCTCATAGTGGACGCCACCCAGGGTATCCAGGCCCAGACCCTCGCCAACGTATACATGGCTATAGATCACGATCTGGAAGTCTTTCCCGTGATAAACAAGATCGACCTGGTGAGCGCAAGACCCGATGAGGTGAAAAAGGAAATAGAGGATGTGATCGGCATCGAAGCGGAGGACGCCCCATGTATTTCCGCGAAGACCGGCGAGAATGTGGAGGCTGTGCTTGAAGCCATAGTAGAGAAGCTGCCACCGCCCTCGGGAGATCCCGCAGCTCCCCTCAAGGCCCTTATTTTCGATTCCCTTTATGATTCATACAAGGGCGTGATCGTGTTCATAAGGGTCATGGACGGAACTCTCAAAAAAGGCATGAAGATACGTTTCATGGCCACCGGGAACTCCTATGAGGTGACGGAAGTGGGGTATTTCGGTCCCGGAACCTTTATCCCCTCCGAAAGCCTTGAAACGGGCATGGTGGGATATTTTACCGCCCAGATAAAGGAACTGTCGGAAACTGCCGTGGGAGACACGGTGACCGACGACAGGACTCCCTGCGCGGAGGCGCTTCCCGGCTACAGGAAGGTGACTCCCATGGTGTACAGCGGCCTTTATCCCGCTGATACGGCCAAATATCCGGATCTTAAGGACGCTCTGTTTAAACTGAAGTTAAACGACGCTTCCCTTACTTTTGAACCCGAGACAAGCGCTGCCCTTGGCTTTGGCTTCAGGTGCGGATTCCTGGGACTCCTCCATCTGGACATAGTTCAGGAGAGGCTTGAGAGGGAGTATGACCTTGACCTTGTGACCACCGCCCCCGGGGTCGTGTATCATATATACCTCACCGACGGGAGCATGATGGAACTCACGAATCCCTCAAACCTTCCCGATCCCACATCCATCGATCATATAGAGGAACCCATCGTGGCGGCGGAGATAATGGTCACCTCCGAATATATCGGCGCCATCATGCAGCTCTGCCAGGAGAGAAGGGGAGTGTACAACTCAACCGACTATCTCCCGGGGGGCAGAGCCCTGCTCAAGTATGACCTTCCCCTGAACGAGATAATTTACGATTTCTTCGATGCTCTCAAATCAAGATCAAGGGGCTACGCCTCCTTTGAGTATGAACTCAAGGGATACATGAGATCCAAAATGGTGAAGCTGGATATCCTCATAAACCGGGAACAGGTGGACGCTCTGTCCTTCATCGTGTTCGAGGGTTCGGCCTATGAGCGGGGAAGAAAGATGTGCGAGAAGCTGAAGGGAGAGATCCCGAGGCATCTGTTTGAGATACCCATTCAGGCTGCGGCGGGGGGCAGGATAATCGCCCGTGAGACCGTAAAAGCCCTGAGAAAGGACGTGCTCGCCAAGTGTTACGGCGGGGACGTGACCAGAAAGAAGAAACTCCTGGAAAAGCAGAAGGAGGGAAAGAAGAGGATGCGCCAGATCGGGACCGTCACCGTGCCTCAGAGCGCATTTATGAGCGTGCTGAAACTGGATGATGACTGAGGACAGAAAGCCTTTATCCGTTTATATCCATGTCCCGTTTTGCGTGAGAAAGTGTTTATACTGCGACTTCCTGTCATTTCCGGCCACTCCGCTTCAGAGGGATGGATATTTCGAAAGCCT
>JAEEGL016800082.1_pt1 | contig 14108 bp, 6 predicted proteins | sample 9134231 | NCBI WGS metagenome assembly JAEEGL01 (sample SAMN16246548, study PRJNA631951) | gut metagenome | biome: gut microbiome; feature: rumen; material: fiber-attached | host: Bos | place: Iran: Karaj | collected 2018-10 | reverse complement strand
TTGTATAGTTGATGAGTGCCCAACAGATCCAAATAAAACAGAACCTGGAGTTTGTGGTTGTAACGTTCCAGATATTGATAGTGATGGAGATGGAACCTTAGATTGTAATGATGAATGTAAAGAAGATCCAGAGAAAATAGAGATAGGTATTTGTGGTTGTAATGTACCAGATATAGATAGTGATGGGGATGGAGTTTTAGATTGTTTTGATGGCTGTCCAAACGATCCAAAAAATAAAGATTTAACACCACCAGAAGAAGGTTGCTTTATAAATAAAAGCGAAATACCAGAAAGATACGATCCGAAGGTTGAACCAGAACCTTCACAGATTGTAACACCAAAAGAAAAGCTTCTACCTGTCTATGTAGTACAAAAGAAGAATAAAGCAGTGTTATACCTTGAAAGATTCTCAGGTGCCACATTTGAGAAGCTTGAAAACTTAATGGCGATTTTGAAAAAAACAGCGAAGAAGACGACCTATAAATATGAAGTTCGAATAAAATCTCGAAATAAGAAAACAGGCTATCGCGCAACAACTACAAAGAAGTTAAAAAGCACTAAGAACAGCATTAACCTTAAGCTAAAAAAGAATATGGTCTACACTGTCAAATATCGCGTAGTAATCAAACAGGGTAAAAAAGAAAAAGCTACTAAGTGGTCAAAGGCTGTGAAGGTGAAAAAGTAGTTATCGTTGTCGCATCGTCCCGATGCGACTTACCAGGTTTCGAATCATGATGAATTATCAAAGGATTTAGTTTAAAACTTCGTCTTTTAACCTTCGGAACTTTTGTCTCTAGACATAGCATCCCAGTCGCACCGGGACGGTGCGACTACGATGGTGCGACTTACCAGGCAACGAATGATGAAGAATTATCGAAGGATATAGTTTGAAGCTTCGCTTTATAACCTTTGGATCTTTTGTCTTTGGATGAAACGCCCCAGTCGCACCGGGACGGTGCGACTACTGCGGTGCGACTACGCAAGATGTCGATGGTCCTACTTCTGCGCAGCAACGATGACGCCATTGCAGCTGCGGCGATGAGGTTCTTGCGCCCCACTGCTAGCACTTGAAGCCTTTTTGTGGCAAAATGCGGGGCATGAGAAGCATCAAAAATATAAAACTGTTTCAAAATATTAGTGTGGTTATAGCGTTATTGTTGTTTGCTATTACCATCTCCTTTCCTGCCTGTAATTTCTTAAAAGGCAAGGAAAAACCAAACGTTGTGGTGATAATGATTGATACCCTCAGGGCAGACCACCTTGGATTTAATGGTTATGAGAGGGACACCAGTCCAGTGATTGATAAGTTTGCTGCCGAAAACTTAAACTGCAAACGTAATTTTACCCCAGCACCGTGGACACCTGCTGCGATTGCTTCTCTTTTTACAGGTCTATATCCATCTGCTCATGGAATGATGCCACCTAATGGACGTGATGAAGCAGCCAAGAAATCAATTAGACTTGCCTCTGGCTGGACTACAATGGCAGAGCTTTTTAAAAATAATGGCTACTATACTGAAGGCTTTTCCCCAAACCCTTGGATAACGGAAGGCTTCGGTTTTAAGCAAGGCTTTGATGTCTTTCCTTATAAGGAGCGCGCTATTGCGGGAGAGGTAAACAAATACGCAAAAGCAACTGTTGAGAAGTGGAAGAAAGAAGCTGCAGATAAACCGCTGTTCCTGTATCTGCATTATTTAGATCCACACGATCCATATAAACCACCAGTGCCATACAATACAATGTTCTCTGATACCTTAAAGTCTGCTGAATATCCAGCTCGTCAAGCGGAGATGATAAACCAATATGATGGTGAGATCCGTTATACCGATGCAATGGTGGGTGAGCTGTTTGATTACTTAAAGGCTGAAAAGATTTACGATGATGCTATAATTGTTCTTCTTGCAGATCACGGTGAACAATTTGTTGAACATGGTAATCAAGGACACGGTCACAATGTATATACAGAGGAAACCTTTGTACCGCTTATCTTTAAGATTAATGGCAAAAAAGGTGAGATTAATGAGCTGACAAGTATTGTTGATATCATGCCGACACTGGTTGATGCTGCTGAATTAAAGGACGCTCCAGTGATGCAGGGTGTGTCGGTGCTGGATAGTAAAGCATTAAATGATAGACAAGGTGTTGTTAGTGAAGTTAATCGTGTAAGGCATCAGAAAGGTTTTTGGAGTGATGATGAGAAAGAGTTAATGTTTGAGTTCCATGATAATAGTGAACTTAGAGTTTCTGTTAATGAGAATAAAAAACCTACTTGTCCTGAGGGTGCTATGTGTAAGCTTCCTATTTTCTATGAACCATTTGTTATGTCACCAAAGCCTCAAAAGATGGAGATATATGATTTAAGGACAGACTTTAAGGAAAAAAATCCAACTATTATTGATTTTGAAAAGCTTAACTATGTTAAGTTAGGAACTTCAGCACCTAGAGATGATACTCTATTTAAGGAGTATGGGATGTTTGTGGGTGATTTCATTCGTCTGTATCAGCGCATCCTCTCTTATAATGGGGTTAAGGAGGATACGGCTATTGAGCTTGATGAAGGTACTGTAAAACAGCTTAGAACATTGGGGTATATACAATAGTGTATAAACAGATTGCACTTGATATAACACCGTGTCAACCGTATCAGGCGGAGAGCTTTGTTGTACACTCTGGTGTAGTAAAAGTATTGGAACACTGTCTGATTGAAGCAAAACAAGACAACTTTGGAATCTGTGTTATTCGTGGCGGTTCAAAGAGTGGTAAAACTCACCTGTCAATTAAGCTCTATGATGAATTTAGTCGCTTGGGTCTAACTCCACGTTTATTGGATGGTTTTTCGTTTGAAGAATTTCTGGCAGAGTTGGGAGCGGGGGCAAATTTCCCAAAAGGAACAGCTTTAATATTAGATGATGCTGATGAGTATTTTTCAAAACTTCATCCAGGAAATTCTGGTGAGTTTGTAAATTTAGTTGAAGCGCTAAGAAGATCGCGATCGTTTTTTGTTCTTTTAACAGCAAAACCGCTTGATAGTTTTGATATCGATGAACATATTTTAAGCCGTATTAGACCTGGTTTAGGTTTTGAAATAGGGATGCTTGAAGAAGCAGAGGTTGCTGAGATATTAAAGGCGATGCTTCATCAGCGAGGTATATCATTAACAGAAAAAAAATTGGCATTTTTGGAAAAGCGGGTTAGTCGAGATATTGCAGCCCTGGCTGATACCGCAAATTTTTTGTTGGCCCATCAAGACAGCGATTTTGATTCGTTTGAGGTCTTGGGAGAAGCCGTTTCTGGCGCTGATAAGTAAAGGATTTTCATATTCTGGTGGAGGTGAGGGGATTCGAACCCCTGTCCGAGAAACCTCAATGCTGACTTTCTACACGTTTAGTAGCTGCGTAATTAGCTGAAAGAACCCACAGTTACAAAATTACTTTCAGCCGATTTGATTAATCTCGTCTTGGCTCACCAAATCAATGGGCTTTTGACCAGCCTACTAAGATTAAGCCAAACATAAACCGCAGGCGTTTTTATGTTCGACCGACCCGAGCACAATGGAACGAGTCTAGTTGATTTTTTGCTTAGGCAGCAAGTGCCATTGCATAGTCATCAGAGTTTGCATTTATTGCTTTTCGGCTTTTTTACTAGGCCTGCCGACCCTAGACGTGCTTATCAACACCTCATTGAATCCCGTCGAAACCTGTCACCCCCGAGATTTATAGGTGTGTCCTTTAATTATACGACACTTGCAATATTTCTGCCAGTATTTCTTAAATTTCATTTTAACAAAAATTTTAGCGCCAAGACATAAAGTTTATTCTTAGTATATACGATGTATTTCTCGGGGCTGTTCTTACTAGAAATAGAAAAATTTCGTAGGGTGGTGAATATGCTAAAATTAATCGTGCGTTTTATCGCTATATTTGTAGCTTTATCTTTCTGTATATCTTCTGCTTTAGCACAAGATGATGTTAAAGAAATCGTGGTTAGACCTGACCAGATGATGTCAAAGGAACATCCACTGATTCCGATTGAGGTATTCCTGCCGAATATAACGCTACCGCGTTATCGAAGTAAAAATATAAAATTTGGTTCTAATGGTGTAGTTACAAGTAACCCACTTCCAACTCGTCTTGATCTAACAAAGTATCTTGGAATGAAAGGTGCTGAACGTGATCAAGGAACTTGCGGTAGCTGCTGGGTTTGGTCTGGTATTGGATGTTTAGAAGCACAATTTAACAAAGCCCTTGATGATAATAAATTTGCAGGGGTTCAGTATGTAGCTAATCAAAAGTTTTCACTAAATTTTATTGAAGGCAAATTAAAGAAACATCCTGAATTGACTCCAAGTACCTCAAGCATATGTGATGGTGGAAGACCAGAATGGATAGTTGATTTACTTCAAACTGAAGATGGCTATAACTATCTTGTTCCAAGAGCAAATCGTAATGCAAACGCAACATTTAGTGGTCTACCTTCAGACACAAATAATACAAAATTACTCGAGAAAATACAGACAACACCTCATGTTGATATAAATAAAATTCAACTGTTGGATGTAGTAACAGATTATAACAATCCAGAGCAGGCTAAGCTTGAGGTGATGCAAGCCTTAAATGATGGTTATCTAGTTCAGATGGACTACTTTGTGTATGCTGGTTTTTATAACCATTGGAATTCAGGTGCAGAGATTGATCAATATTATTTTGAAAATAAACCAAGTGATTCGTATCTAGGTGGTCATGCTGTTGTAATTGTTGGTTATGATACAAGTGATGATGACCCAAGTAATCACTATTGGATAGTGCAAAATAGTTGGGGTGTATCCGATATGCGTCCAAAAGGGCAGTTTAGACTCAATATCGAATCAAGTTTTGGCGCCAATAGGGTGATGGAGTATGTTATTTACAAACCGACTTTTGGGGTAGATGAAGAAAGTTGTGATAACCTTGATAATGATTGTAATACAGTTATCGATGATGAATGTGAGGATCTTTGTCCGGACAATCCTGCAAAAACTGTACCTGGTATATGTGGATGCGATGAGAGTGATTTTGATGAAGATCTTGATGGTACTCCTAATTGCCTTGACGGATGTCCAACAGATCCAGAAAAGATTACCCCTGAGGTATGCGGATGTGGGGTTGCTGATAGCGATGATAATATAGCCGATGATGATAACGATGGTATCTTCAATTGCTTGGAAGAAAATTTTTCCAAGTTTGAAGAGGTTAAACTCTCAATATATTATAGATCTGGAAAACCAGTTCTTTGTGCTACTAGTCTAGATGGAAACCTTTTTTGCCTTGGTAATAACTATTTCTATGAACTTGGAACGGGAGACCAAACATCAACAAATAAGTTAACTCAAACTAAAGTACTAAAGGGTATAACATCGTTCGATCTTGGTGATGCACACGCCTGTGCAATTGCAAAGGATGATAGCGACAACAGTAAGGTTTACTGTTGGGGAGCAAATTTTTTTGGTGGCACAGGAATATACAATCCAGATGAGTACCATTATCAAGTTCAACCTACACCATTAGAAATAGAACTTAATATCCCATCACCAAAAAGTGTAGTTACAGGAGAGCACGCAACATGTGTTATTTCAGCCAATGGTAATGCTTATTGTTTTGGAGATAACGTGGCAGGCAAACTTGGTATTCCTGGATCGTTATACAGTGGAGGGGCGTCAGATCCTCGTTTCTATGTTGGAACTTGTGTTCCAAATGAGGAATTTAACGATGGGCGGTGGAGATATAATGGTGAGTATGTAGTAGTACCACTGGATAATGTTTCTGGCATGGCAATGAAGTCATATGAAACAGCAACTCTATCAAATGGAATAGTTTATACTTACGGATTACATACCCCAAACCAAAAACGGTATCTTTTAGATGCTCGCTACGATGAGTTTATGGATGTAAAAGCAATTACGATGAGTGAAACGGATCTTTGTGCTATAACAAACGATTCAAAACTTTATTGTAGCGATATGCTTACAAAAACAAGGTACTATTTTCCTGATGAATGGAGAGAAGGTGAGCCTTATGTTTCTGGTCCTAGGGATATTGACCCAATGAATTTAATTCCCCTTGAAAATGTTAGTGCGGTAAGTGCTGGAAGTACAATATCAAATGTTATTTACGCTGGCGACACGGCAGAACAGTTCGGGGCTCAATGTGGACCACTTCCTGGTGTTGATGGTAAATCATCTTATATTCTTGATTATCTAAAACCTTTTGGCGATGATCCAGAATCTCATATTTGCGCTATTTCAAACGGAGATCTGTATTGTTGGGGTAGAGGAAATAGCTACGGTCAACTTGGATCCAATAGAAAGAGTAATCTTGATGTTCCTACAAAGGTTGAAGGGGTATCTAATGCTACATCTTTAGCCACAACTGGTGCTATCACCTGTTATATTTCTGATGGTGATATATACTGCTTTGGTGACTTGACAGTCCTAGGTATTGATAAACAGACATCAGTACCATGTAGAATATCAAAAGCAGAAGGCACGGTTGCTGACTTTATTCAGGTAGGTGGCGATTGCACATATATTGGTGGCAGCTGTGGGCATTACTCTTATAAGAATGGCAGTATTGTTTGTAGACCGTGTGAAGAAGATGTTGAATATGGTAGCGGAGTAAGTGATTTTAATAGCTGTTACGATGAACCTATCCCAACTCCAACAGAATCACCAACACCAACAGTTGTGCCAACACCAGACGGTTATCTTGTAGTTAAGACTGAAGATTTATCCGGTAATGCTATTCAAGGTGAAACCGTTTTGTTTTGGGACAATGAGTATGTAACAGATGCGTATGGCATAGCTAGGATTCCTGTATCTAGAGAGAGAGATGAAAGAATTAGCATTATGATAAGAGACTATAAAGGTGAGTCTGTAAATAATGGGAAAACAAGTTGTTATGAATATGAGCCTCCTCAAATTATTACTAACTTTGACTTTGATAAGGAGAATATAAAATATCTAACATTCAAGAAACGTATATACGACGCTAACTTTTTTGATATAAGCGTAATTAATAGCGATACAGGTGAAGGAATTCCAGATGTTACAGTAGAATATAACGGCTCTTTATATAAGACGGATGCTAGTGGTGTTGCTTGGATAGAAAAAGGCCAGCTAGATATGCTGTATAATATTAAATTTAGTAAAGAGGGATTTGAATCTGAAACGAGTTATGTATATTTGAGTACTGGATCATTTAATGATAAAGGTTGTTATTCATTAAATACTTTGCAATTTGATTTAAATGAAAGTAAGGTTGCACCAACTCCAGTAGTTACACCAACTCCAGTAGTTACACCAACTCCTACTCCGAGTGTCTGTCCTAATAATATACAAACGTCAATTACAGCACAGGCGATAAGAGGCAGGAAGATTAAAGTTACAATGAAGGCCATAGATAAAAAGTGCTTTACTCAGAAATATAAATATCGGATCCGCATCGTGAAAAACGGTAAGAAGGTGTTTTATGAAACTACAAAAAATACCTTTACAACGCCAAGACTGAAGAAAGGACAATACAATGTTTCATACCGTGTAATGCGTGAGATTAGGAAAACTGTACGAGTAGGTGGAAAGGTAAAGATTGAGAAGAGCTATAAGCCTGTAACACCTTTTACTAATGCAGTGAAGGTTAAAATATAAAGATACCGTTGAGCTTCGTTCGTCCTACAAGGCTTGGGCAATTATTTTTTATAGCACGGTGGCGCATCGTATACGGGGGTGCCCTGCGCTACGACCGCTAACGCGGTCTTAATGGGGTATCCTTCGCTACGCTCGTCTACCCCATCCTAGCGGGTCGCTTTGGATGACCCCTACGGGGTCTGATATCAATGATCTGCTACTTCTGAAATCTACTTGTCTTGGAATTAAGTTGTAATTTGGAAAAAAATTGGTGGACTTGAAGGGGATCGAACCCTCGACCTCAGCATTGCGAACGCTGCGCTCTCCCAACTGAGCTACAAGCCCTCATGGATGGGGTTTAAAATCCTACAAAAGAAAAATAAAAGCAATAGCTGTGAAATGCTATGAAAAACCGCCGTTATTTTCCTAATTGCTTGTCGATTTCTTTTAGAATTTTTTCAACAGTTGCTTCTGAAACAACTTCTTCATTAACCTTGACGTATGGAGCTTTAGAGTTCTGCCAATTAATAGAGCATAAACCTAAACAGTTTGAGGCTATAACCTCTACCTTATCACCATATTTCTGTGGAATGATTTCATTTAGCTCTTGCATATTTGCACTGCCTTTTACAAAGCAGGTTGTTCCGATACATACCTTAACAGAAATTTTTTCCATCAGCTCTCCTTGTTAAATTGCATATTCTTCTATCTTAATTCCCATTAAAAAATTTTTCAATTTATTTGGGACTAAATTATAATATATCGGAATTACTAAGGTTGTAACACTCCTCCAAGACGCAGCCCCTCCGTATCAGAAAAAATCATCCCTGACACATTAAGGCTGCTGCTACCTACACACTTATACAGTTCCGTTATAAGCATCCAAGAAGAGCTGCTTTATCTCAGACAGAAGAGGATATCTTGGGTTCGCGCTGGTGCATTGGTCGTCATAAGCGTTCTCAACCAAGGTATCAAGATGTTCCATAAACTCTTCTTCCTTCACACCGAACTCTTTAATCGATTTCGGTAGCTGGATTTCAGTCATAAGATCATCAACTGCTTTGATTAAAAGCTCAACATTCTCATCATCGTCCTTTCCACCAAGTCGAAGCGCACGGGCAATTTGAGCGTACTTGCTCTTTGCACATGGGAACTTGTATTGCGGGAAGATGGCTTGTTTGGTCGGCTTATCTGTCGAATTGTATTTAATGATCTGCCTAATCAAAAGCGCATTAGCAACACCGTGCGGAATGTTATACATCGCACCTAATTTGTGCGCCATTGAGTGACACAACCCTAAGAAAGCATTTGCAAACGCCATACCTGCAATCGTTGCAGCGTAGTGCATCTTTTCTCTTGCAACTGGATCGGAAGCACCATTGTTATAACAACGAGCTAGATACTTAAAGACCAACTTCGTTGCTTCTAATGCATTTGAATTTGTAAAGTTGGTCGCCATACATGATACATACGCTTCAAGTGAATGAACGAGTGTATCAATACCCGATGCCGCTGTTAAACCTTTTGGCATACCGTCAACAAAGTTCGGATCAACAATCGCCATATTAGGTGTTAATGCATAATCAGCTAAGGCGTATTTGTAATGCGTCTTTTCATCAGTAATGATCGAGAACGGCGTAACCTCAGAACCAGTTCCTGATGTTGTTGGAATACAGACCATCGTTGCTTTTCTGCCTAAGTCTGGAACATCACAGATACGCTTTCTAATATCCATAAAACGCATCGAGATATCTTCAAACTTGGTTTCTGGTTCTTCATACAATAACCAGATGATCTTACCAGCATCCATCGGTGAACCACCACCAATTGCGATGATCACATCTGGCTCGTACGGTCTTACCATCTCCATTGCTTGCATGACTGTTGCAATAGTTGGATCTGGTTTTACATCAAAGAATATTTGATGATCGATACCAACATTATCAAGTGCATTTGTAACAGCATTGACAGCACCAGAGTTAAACAGGAATCTATCCGTAACAATAAAGGCACGTTTTTTACCTCTAAGCTCTGAAAGCGCTAAATCAACTGCTCCTCTCTTGAAATATACTTTTGGAGGAACCTTAAACCACAACATATTTTCTCTCCTTTCTGCGACAGTCTTATAGTTTAACAAATGTTCCACTCCAATATTTCCAGAAACGGAGTTTCCACCCCAAGAACCACAACCAAGTGAAAGTGATGGTTCAAGCTTAAAGTTATACAGGTCGCCAATACCGCCTTGAGATGATGGTGTGTTTATAAGAACACGACACGAAGGCATCATTTCAGCAAAGGCATCAACCCTGTCTGATTTTCTTTCATCTGTATATAAAACCGAGGTATGACCAGCACCACCTTTTAAGATCAGCTCTTCTGCCATCTTGGCGGCATCCTCAAATGATTTAGCCTTATACATCGTTAAGATAGGGGAGAGCTTTTCTCTTGAGAACGGATCTGCCCAATCAAGTTTTGCTCTTTCACAGAGAAGGATTTTTGTATCTTCAGGAACATTAAATCCAGAAAGTTTGGCAATCGTGTGAGCAGGTTGACCAACAATAGCTGGATGAGCTGTACCACGTTCTGGATCAATGAAAGGAAGTGCTAACATCTTCTTTTCATCAGCTTTAGAAACAAGGTAAGCACCTCTATACAAGAACTCTTTTTTAACCTCTTCATAAACCTCTTCAACAACGATGACTGATTGTTCTGAAGCACAGATCATACCGTTATCAAAGGTCTTTGACATAAGGATTGAAGAAACCGCCATCTGAATATCTGCAGTTTCATCAATCACTGCTGCTGTGTTACCTGGACCTACACCTAATGCAGGTTTACCAGAAGAGTATGCAGCTTTAACCATTCCTGGCCCACCAGTCGCAAGGATGCAAGCGATGTCAGGGTGGTGCAACAATGCGTCAGATAACTCCATATTTGGAGTATCAATCCAACCGATAATATCTTTAGGCGCGCCTGCCTCAACAGCTGCATCAAGTACGATCTTTGCTGCTGCAATCGTTGATTTTGTAGCACGCGGGTGTGGAGAAAATACGATCGCATTCCTTGTCTTTAAGGCAAGCAGTGATTTGAAAATTGCAGTAGAGGTTGGGTTTGTCGTTGGAATAATTCCAGCAAGGATACCAAGTGGTGAAGCAACAATTTTGGTACCGTTAATTTTATCCTGCCTAATCACACCGCAAGTCTTTGCATTTTTGTGTTTGTTATAAATGTATTCTGATGCAAAGTGGTTTTTGATGATCTTGTCCTCCAAGACACCCATGCCAGTGTCCTCGACTGCCATTCTTGCCAGCGGGATACGCATCTTATTTGCTGCAGTTGCAGCTGCCTTGAAGATCATATCAACTTGCCATTGTGAGAATGTTGAATAGATACGTTGCGCTTCCTTGACCCTTTCTATTAAGTCATTTAACGCCTTAACGTTATCAACAAGACCAGTATCCTTTTTAACCTCAACTGGCACTTCCTTCTTTTTGACAGTTTTTTTAACTGCTGTTGGTTTTTCTTTTTTCTTTACCATTTTTAAACCTCACCAATTGTGAAAGATTTCACAGTTTTGATAATACTTTCCTTATGTTAGATGTCAATAATTTCAAAAAGTTGCGGGGAAAATTGGTTGATTTTGTAACCGCCTAACGGCCCCTTTGTGTCACCCGCAGCGCGGGTGTGCTGTTATCCGTCAAGTAAATAATGAGTGTCCCGAATTTGGAATCATCGATGTCAAACAATGAGTGTCCCGAATTTGGAATCCTCTCTCCCAGATTGTCCTTCTCTCAAGAAATAGATTTTCCCCAAGCTGAATACTAAAAAAACAGTGGCACTGCGGATTTAGGTGCGCTATCCTCTGCGCCAAAATATCAGCTTTTTAGGAGGGCGGGTAATGGAGCTTAATCAGGAAGGTTTATCAAAACTTGCGGCTGCAATCAGGGTGATCTCTGCAGAGGAGGTCGAGAAGGCAAAAAGCGGGCATCCCGGTCTTCCGCTTGGTGCGGCTGATTTTATGGCGGTACTGTGGGCGTATTACCTAAGGATCAACGCCAAAGATACAAAATGGGTTGCAAGAGATAGATTCGTCCTCTCGGCTGGTCACGGCTCCGCAATGCTCTATGTGCTGTTACACCTCTTTGGTTTTAAGGTAACTATTGATGATCTAAAGAACTTTAGACAGCTTGGTAGTAAAACCCCAGGACACCCAGAGTTTGGAGTTACTGATGGTGTTGAAGTTTCAACGGGACCACTTGGACAAGGTGTTGCTAACGCTGTTGGTCTTGCAATCTCTGCAAAAAAGATCGCTGCCTGTTATGGAAAGCAGCTTGCAGGAAGGGGTTTCTGCGTGTGTGGTGATGGGGACTTGATGGAAGGGATAAGCTATGAAGCGTGTTCCCTTGCAGGTCACTTACAATTAAGTAATTTAGTTTTAATTTATGATGATAACGATATCTCGATTGGTGGTTCTACTGATGTAACCTTTACAGAAGATGTAGCAAAACGGTTTGAAGCACAAGGTTGGTCCGTTCTTCATGCAGATGGACACAATTATGCAGAGTTCGCTGCATCCCTTGATGCGGCAATTGCAGCTGATAAACCGTGCATTGTTATTACAAAAACTACAATCGGAAAAGGCGCTCCTAATAAAGCAGGAAGCGCAGGGGTACACGGCGCGCCACTTGGAGAAGATGAATTAAAGCTCTTAAAACAGGGATTAAATTGGAGTGAAGAGCCGTTTTATATTCCTGATGATGTCTACCAATTCTGTAATGAACGAATTGCAGATAAAACAAAAATTTATGAGATGTGGCAGGAAGGTTATAAAGCTTGGAAGGAAGAACAACCTGCCTTAGCTAGGGAGTTTGAAGATAGACGTACTGTTCCTGAATCTTTATTTAGTGAATTGATAGATAAGATCGGAGGCCTTCCAGCAGATGCGACAAGGAGTATTTCTGGTAAGGCTCTTCAGATTATTGCAGCCGCATTACCGAGCTTTATCGGTGGTTCTGCAGACCTTGAGCCATCTAACAAAACGTACCTCAAGGATTATCCTGATTTAACAGCACCTGATTATCTTGGAAGAAATATCCGTTATGGTGTGCGTGAACACACCATGGGTGCTATCTCAAACGGTTTAGCGTATACGAAACAGTGGATTCCGTTCTGCTCAACCTTTGCAGTTTTTGCAGATTATATGCGTCCTGCAATTAGGATGGCGGCGTTGGCAAAACTCCAAACGTTATTTATTTTTACACACGATAGCTTTTATGTTGGAGAGGATGGTCCAACACATCAGCCTATCGAGCAGCTTGCGAGTTTAAGGTTGATTCCGAACTTAAATATCTATCGTCCTGCAGATGGTCTTGAAACTGCCTACTGTTATTGGCAGGCACTGCAAGCAAAAGACACCCCTAGTGTGCTGCTTTTTACTCGTCAAAAGCTCCCAGCTATAAAACGTGAAGAGAAGCTAGATAAAGCGGATGTATTACGCGGTGGCTATATAGTTTCTGGAGCTGATAATTCAGAGGTTGCAATTATGGCGAGTGGTTCTGAAGTGTATCTGGCAATTGCAGCAGCAGCAGCTCTGAGAGAAAAAGGGTATTCAGTTAGGGTTGCTTCAATTCCATGTCTTGAGATCTTTTTGAAGCAGGAAAAGGAATATAGGGATCGCATTATCCCTGCCAAAGCGAAAAAGATTTCTATTGAAGCTGGCTCAACCCTTTCTTGGAAAGAGTTGGTAAACGGTGGCTTAACTATAGGAATCGATCATTTTGGAACATCAGCTCCTGCAGAAGTCCTCGCAAAAAAATATGGATTTACACCAGAAGCTGTAACTGAAAAGATTTTGGAATGGTTAAAATAGTTGGTTAAAGGTGAAAATTAACCACTAATTTAGCTGCTTAAATTAAGTATCCAGTTACTGCTAAGTTGAGTATTGCGAAACTACACTTGAACAAGTTTTAGGGGCTAGATCATCTGTCAAAGACACCTTTGTATTTTGGTAAATTTGATCAAGAAGGAGTTTTACGGCCGGGAGGACGAAAAACCCTACGGTCGGGGGATCCCACAAGAGGGTGTCACAGAGGGTGACTAGATGTGTATGATCCACAAGACAAGAACCGAGCGCTAGGGGGTTAGCGCAATGGATTTCTGGTCACCAACCGTAAAACTCCCCTTTTTTTATGTAAGCCTTACTGCTTTACGGCAGCAGGCTTGCTATGGACGGTACAGAAGCGCGTGCAGCCGTTAAGGGCACGGATTACCCTTATGGCCTCTTCGAGGGCTTCTCCATGAAGCGAGGAATCATTCTCCTCCAACGCATGTTGAATGGTTTCGGGCATAAAGTTTTTAAGCCCGTTCAGTGCCGCCTTAGAAACGTTGATTTTTACGGCGGGTTTCCCCGCACTAAAGCCGATAATGGCCTTAGGATGCCCCTTAAGGGCAA
>JAEEGL015096477.1_pt1 | contig 14108 bp, 9 predicted proteins | sample 9134231 | NCBI WGS metagenome assembly JAEEGL01 (sample SAMN16246548, study PRJNA631951) | gut metagenome | biome: gut microbiome; feature: rumen; material: fiber-attached | host: Bos | place: Iran: Karaj | collected 2018-10 | reverse complement strand
GAAAATCTTTGTAAATTAATGAAAGAAAAAGTACCTAATGATAAAATGCCTGATTTTAGTTTTATTGGTTTAGATAGAAGAAAATTAATAGAACTAAGTAAAGAAATGGGTTCTATGAAAAATGGTGAATTAAGAAGAAAAAAATAAATAATACTAGAAATAGTATTTTTTATTTATCATGTAAAACATCGAATGGATTACAAAATTATCCATATGGATACATAATCTTCTATGTAAATATATTTTTTGCACGAGTGGCTTTGTATGGAAAAAAATGTAGATGATAACACTAGATATTTAATATGTGAGATAGGTAGCAATAGAAAGATGGTGAATATCATCTTTTTTGTTTGATTTGTAAAACAAAATGGATTAATGTATATATAATTGTTAATTATTTATGATATAATGATACTAGAATAATAGGAGTTGGGATTACATATGACAAATAATAAAAACAAAATGTGTGCTTTTGAGTTGATTTCAAAGCAATTAATGATTCCGGAATATCAACGACCATATGAATGGACTAAAGAAAACATTTATATTTTAATTGAAGATATTCTAAGTGCATATAATAAAGATAAGAATAAATCAATTAATCTTGGTACAGTAATTCTTTTTAATAATGATAAAGAAATAGAAATCGTTGATGGGCAGCAAAGAATAATAACTATATCTCTACTATTTAATTACTTTGATCACAATATGGCAATTCCTATTTTGAAAAGAAATATCATGTGGACTTCATCATCAGAAAAAAACATATACAACAATAATATATTATTAGCAGAAATAATTTCAAAATTAGAATCAAATAATAAAATTAAAAGAAATGAATTTTATGAATATATGAAGAACAAAATAAATTTCTATGTAATATGGCCTAGGACAGAAGAGGAATCATTTCAATTATTTGATGGACGAAATTCCAAGTATAAGGACTTGACACCAGTGGATTTATTAAAGGCATATCACTTGGGACTAATCCCAAAACAATACCCCAAAAAAAGTTTTAAGAGATTAATAAAAAAGTGGGATAACAATATGAATTCATATTTTTCAATTAATACAAGAATATATAAGAATAATTACATTTTTAATGATGTATTGTTCAATATTTATAATTGGAGTTTAAATAAAGATATAAGACAATTTGTTAAAGGTGATACATACTTATATAAGGGGTATGTAGTTAGCAATGACTATCAATATGTAAAATATTATAAATCCAAGAATAATAATATATTTCAAATAAATAAACCATTTAAAGCAGGAACTTCATTTTTTGATATGGTTGAATATTATGTTGATATGATGGATAGAGTTATTAACAAGTACAATTATAGTGAGAGAATTGGTATAGACATCAATAATGAAAACTTTCAGTATATTAATTATTTATACTATAATGCACTTTTATTGTTTCATGATAGATTTGGAGAAGATATTGATTTCTTTGAAAAAGCAACAATTGAAAGTTATATTTTTAAATGGAGCATGACGCATCGAGTTATACGAGAACAAGTTTCAGTTACTTCAGTAAATAGTTATGTATTAACTGGTGGAAGTAATTTCTTTTTTGAGTGTAATAATGCCTTAAAAATTGATGAACTATTCAAATTGAAACTGATTGATAAAGGCAAGAAAGAAGATGTTATAAAAAATCATCAAAGTGATGAAAATGTTAGTAACCTTCAGAATATAAGGAGTAGATTATGGGACAAGATATAAGAGAAATGTCATTAAATGATGGACTAAAAAAACAATATACTATTCCTTTTTTTCAAAGAGAATATTCGTGGGATGAAGAACAGATTGATACCTTAATTAAGGATATTAAAAGCAGCAACGGTAAATATTGTTTAGGGATTGTAACCGTTAAAAATAATGAGCTTATAGATGGACAACAAAGATTAACAACATTTTATTTAATTGCAATATGGTGTGGTTTTATAATTGACAAAGATCGAATAAAACTTAGTTATGAGTTAGATTCGATTCTAGGGAAAAATAATAGACTAGTGAAGTACTTACATGAAGATAGTAATAAAATAAATGATTCAACAGCTTTATCTAATGGTTGGAAAATAATAAAAAAATTGATAAAAGAAGATGAAAAAAGCATTATTAAAGAAAAAATAAAGAATGATTTATTTTATTACGAAATGGAACGTGATAGTAATACAGACTTAAATCATTACTTTGAGGTTATGAATTCAAGGGGATTACAATTAAGTAGAACAGATATCGTTAAATCTCTTTTAATGAAACCACTTAAAGAAGATGATAGGGCAAGATTAAATTATTTATGGTATAAATATGAGAATATGGATTTAAATTATAATATTCATACTTTTTATGATATACCTGTTCAATTTAAAAGTCACACAAAGAGCATATGTGATATTATTAACGGAAATGGTACTGATGAAGAGATTGTTATTGAAAATAATAATAATGATGAAGAGAAATCAATATTGGATTTTGAATATTTCTTGTTATATGTTATACGTTTATATTGCGATGTTAATAATCTTAGTAATGAACTAAATGAGATGAGTGCTGATTTTGATTTGTCTGAACTAATGAAAATGTATACATTATTATTTAAAAAAGCTGATGCAAAAAACGTTATAAATTTTATTAATTTTTTAATAGAAACAAAAAATATATATGATAAGTATGTTGTTAAAAATGTAAATGGAACCTGGGAAGTAAATGCAAACAGTGATGAATTAATATTGATTCAGTCATGTATGAGAGTTTCTTTTACTAGTAAAAAATCTATGCATTGGTTATATTTAACACTTAAATATTGGAAAGATAATAAACAAAAAAATAAAAGTATATCTAATTATGTAAAAGAAATGAGAAAATTTATTAGAGAAAAATATGTTAATGAGTTTATTAAATCTGGAAAAGAAATCAATTATTATACGGGCTTTAGCACGCAACACATAATATTAAATTATTTGGATTATTTATTGCTAAAAAACCAAAAAATAATAAAAGATAAATATGTTGTTGCTAAAAAAATAAAATTTAATAGTTTTACATTTCAGTTTAGAAATTCAATTGAGCATTTCATGCCGAGAAATCCAGAAAATATGGAACCACCTAAATGGGTAGATGATTTTGGTAATCTTGCTTTATTAGTGTATGGAGAAAATACTCGAATTCAAAACCCAATACCGATCAATAAGGCGGAATATTTTAATCATGAAAATCGTATGCAATCACATAGTTTAAAGTTACAACTAATGTCTTTTATTACTTTGGATAAAGGTAAATGGGAAGAAAAAGATTCTGAACTTTTAAGGGAAGACATGATAGAACTTTTAAATAAAGATTTGAACGAATTATAAAAAAAGATGAATTAAATCATGCATTAGGTATCAGTAGAAAAAACATGTGTTATAATATAGTCAATCTTATAACGAGTGATGGAGGGACTAGCCCAGTGATATCACACCAACCTATTAAGTTAGGTGGTAAAGCTAGCATGATAAGATAACTAAACTAATAATAAAATACTTAGAGTTATCTCTAAGTATTTTTTTACTCTTATAAGATTAGAAAGGAGTAAATAATGAGAAAACAATTTATTGTACAGGAAAAAGATATTAATAAAAGAGAAGAATTTTATAATTATATTAAAGATAATTATAATTTAGTTAATTGGCATCCATATAAAAAAGAATTATTTATTAATAGTAAAAATCCATTTGTAGTTGATTTTAATGATAATACTTTTTGGATTAGTGATAGTATTACATGTAATGCAGCTGCTGCAAGTTGTAATGCAATAATAAGTGTTGATGATTTTAAAAGAATAATGGCATAAAAAAAGACAATTTTCATATTGTCTTTTTTATAATATTATTTTCTTTCTAAATCGCAATTTTTAAGGTTCAAGTAGCCACCAATCAATTCATCAACTTTGGCGTATATGATTAATGTTTCTCCTCTGTTGTATTCACTAAAATGCTTTTCTTCTCCGTCAGCAAATGTTGAACAATAATAATCATATCTTTCCCCAGTTACTAAAACTACATTCCAACCTGTTAATCTTCCTTTTTCAGCAGATGTAAATTTTCCTGTTGTTTTAATTCTCTTACCAAAATATTTTTTATTACCGTCAAGTTCATTATTGTAATATACTTTTGAAAGTGTTTTTGCACTTACTTCTATATCATATTTACTTTTTTCTTTTTCTTCTTCCATTTTTTTTGCAATTTGATCATACAATTGATTGATTTGTTTGTCTGTAATAGTATTGGTTTTTCCATTATTCATAGTTATTGTTATTGAATTTAACTCTTGTTTTTTATGATCATTTTTATATTTTGTTTTTCCAATAATTTTAGAGTTACTATCATAATATTCAATATTATACGTAGATATCAAATCATCGATGTCATCATAACGATATTGTTTTATAGAATTAATTAAATCTTTTCCATCAATTGCCATCCAAACAACATTTTCATATGATGTATCATATCGTTTTAATTTTATAAACGCATCATATTTTCCATTATCTAATTTATTTATTGTTATTTGATCATACTGATATGCGGTATTTGCACCTATTCCCTCGATAATTTTATTTTCCGTGCTTACTTCAACTATTTCGTTTTGTTCATCATCTATAACTTGTGGTTGTGGATTCTTTTCACCGAATATTATTCCTGCAAGAGCAAATAATGCTAAAATGGAAAATACAACTATCATTATTTTTTTATCGGACTTATTTATTTTATTTCTGTCATTAATCTTTTCTTTTCCATTAGTAATTATTTGGTTGAGAGTATTATCCTTTTTTTCCTCAGATATTTTTAGTTTAGCTCCACATTTTGGACAGAACTCATATTCTTCATTACTTTCAAAATCACATTTATCGCATTTTTTCATATATTCTCCTATCAAGAATAGTATATCATACTTTACAAAATATTATAGAAATATTAATATTGATTAACTAAATAAGTTGAAAGAAAAAAGTTTTGATAGAAAGAGAATAAAATAGTATGTATACAGTGAAATATATGTTATAATCAGGGTATAAAGTATTAAAGTAGTGAGAGGTGTGATTAGTGTGGATCTAAAAAAGTATTTTGATTATGTATTGAATAATTATTTGTTACCAGAGAATATGGAGTTTTCTAGTTCAAAAGAATATTACAAAGTTATTGTAAATAAGATTCCTAGTGAAATAAGTAAAGTGTTTAATAACAGTATATATAAAATATATGGTTCATGCGGTAAAGGAGCTAAGAGTGCTGCTCCATATGTTGCTATAATTAATAGAAAGATTTCAACAACCACTCAAAAAGGAATATATGTAGATTTTATTTTCAAATCGGACATGTCAGGTTTTTATTTAACTATCGATCAAGGCATTACCAGTATTAAAGATAAATATGGTAACAAAGAATCTAAAATTATAGCACAAAAGGCTGCAAATTATTTTAGAAATCTAATTGATGATAATAGAGGATTTGAGAATGGTCTTGTATCTGGTCATGCAAAGGCTGGATCTTTAGAGGAAGGATATGAAAATACAAGAGTACTGGCCAAATTTTATGAAAAAGGAAATTATACAAATGAAGAAGTAACTACTGATTTGAATAGTATAATGAAAATCTATGATACTATTTTTGATAAAATGGATGGGAAAAATTATGAAGAAATAGTTGAATCTATGAATGAAAAAAGCAGTTATGATAAAACGAATATTGATTTATCGACAGAACACTATACATGGGTTCCAGTATTTTATAAAATTGCAAAAAGATTAATGAACTTTAGAAATGATAGAACATCACTATTAAATATTATGTATGATTTTTTGACTAGTATTGGTGCTTTAAATGAAGAATCAAATACTAGCTGTCATTTGGATAAATACAATGGTGTTAGATGTAAATATGACGACTTTGATCCTTTTTCATTTATGAATAGATTTGCTTTATTAAATTTTGAAAACAAACAAAAACTGATTCGATATTTTGAAGAAAAAACGAATATGGATGTTGATATTCCTTCAGATTTTGACGGTGTGCCTTCTGTTAATCCTAGAATGTCATGTATGCTTGTATTTAAAGATGTCAGAGAGCCGAATGATGTTGATGATTTTTGGAATTTATTTGAAATTGCTTTGAAATATCCAGAAGATAAAAGCTTGGAAGAAGAATTTATAAAATATTATGATATATGTGTTGCAAAGCCAAATTGTAAATTTAACATAACTTCTTGTTTGTTTAGAATGAATGCAAACTTTTATCCAAGCTTAGATAGTACTAATAGATGTTTACTTAAAGAAAAATTTGGAATTGATATAAAGAAATGCCCAACTGGGAAAAAATATATTGAATTAATAAAAGATATAAAAGAAAAAATATCAGTGTCTGAAGAATTTGATTCCTTGTATGATTTTTCACATAAAGCATGGTTATCTATCAAAGAAAAAGGAAAAAACAGTAAAGTATGGTTGTTTGCTCCAGGAACAAATGCGAAGTTTTGGGAAGATTGTTTAGAAAATAGTGCTATGATGATTGGGTGGGACGAATTAGGTGATCTGAATAATTATAGAAGCATTGATGAAATAATAAAAACTATAAAAGAAAAAAATAATGAACCAAACCCTAAACAGCAAAGAGTGATGCTAAGAGATTTTTTAAAAAATGTGAAGATAGGCGATGTTGTAATAGCTCGAAAAGGATTAAAAAGTATTTTAGGATATGGTATTGTAACTTCTGATAGTTATTATAATGAAAGTAGAGAAAGATATAGGAATTGTCGTGATGTAGAATGGCAAAAAGTTGGTGAGTGGGAAAATACGACAAATTATAAATTTCCACAAGTAGCTATTACTTCCTTGAGCGATGAAAACGCAAATAAATTGTTAAGTATTATTAATGGAGATGGTAATATGAATAGTAATATAAGCGAATGGATTATACCTGCAAATCCTAAATTATATGATCATTTCGGATCATTTGAAAAAAATGGCTTTATAGATTGGTCACAAAATGTTAATTTCAATGTAGGGGATATTGTTTATATGTATTCATCTCAACCAGAAAGTAGGATTACAGCAAAATTAGCAGTAGAAAAAATTGACTTAACTTTCGAAGAAAAGATTGATGATTCAGACTTTTACTTAAGTAATAATTTGGAAGATAAAAGAAAAGAAAAAAATAGATTTGCACGTTTGCGATTAGTTGAAAAGATTGATGATGATCGATTGAAGTATGACGAGTTAGCTAAACATGGATTATGGGGCAGACCAATGAATGCCGGACATATACCTGATGAATTATCAAATTATATCAGAAATGTATTATCTGGTAGTGTGATCAAAAACAAAGAGAATATTTGTGGTATAAATGTAATATATTATGGTGGACCTGGATGCGGCAAAAGTTTCTTTGTTGATCACATGTATTGTAATACACCTGATACGTACATAAGGACAACTTTTTATCCAGACTATACAAACTCGGATTTTGTTGGCCAATTAATTCCTAAATATGATAAGGTAAATGAAAAATTAATATATGATATTCAACCAGGACCATTTACAAAAGCATTAGAATTAGCATTAAAGCCAGAAAACATTAATAGAAATATTTATCTTATTATTGAGGAAATAAACAGAGGAAATGCAGCTGCAATTTTTGGTGATATTTTCCAATTGTTAGATAGAGATGAATCAGGTAATAGTCAATTTAAGATTTCTAATTATGTTATTGAAAAATATATAGGAGATCAATTAGGTATTGATATTACTAATGAAGTTAAGATTCCTGCAAATTTATCAATTATTGCTACAATGAATACTAGTGATCAAAATGTATATATTCTTGATTCAGCATTTAAACGTAGATGGGATATGAAGTATATTTCTAATAAATTTGGAATAAATGATACATCGAGAGAATATGATGAATTACTCGGTAGTAAAAACGTTCCAATAAAAGAATTAAATATTACATGGAAAGATTTTGTAGGTAAAATTAATAAAGCGATAGTTGAAGAAAATGCTTTTGGAATTAACTCTGAAGATAAACAGTTAGGTAAGTATTTCGTTGGATCAAGTGATTTAATAAGTAGTGAAGTATATGAAACAAACGATTTTAATGATGCAGCTACAAAATTTGCTGAAAAAGTATTGATGTATTTATGGGAAGATATTGCAAAATTAGACCCATCTGCATGGTTTAGAAATGATATTAAGACATTTGAAAAATTATTGGACGATTATCAAACTGAAGGAATTAATATTTTCAGTGAAAATATTAAAAATAGATTAAAAAGTGATGTAGATGAAAGAAGAGAAGAAGTCGAATAAATTATATAGGTGTTTATCATCAAATAATTCAGTTGGTGTTGAGTTTAAAGAGAATATAATCAACGTTTATTTTCCATTAGGATATAATCTTGATGACCTTAAGAGTGAAACAGAAGAAAAGAGGGCAATATTAGATCTTTTGAAAACTATTTCAATATGCAAAAACAATGGTGAGAGTGAAGAATATGATTATGGTGATGGACCAGAAGAATATTTGCCAATTAATTCTTATTTGTGGATTATTAACGATTATTTAAAAAATGGATTATACACTGTTTTTGAAAAAAAATATATTCAATCTCAAAATGGTACAATTAATTGGAAAAAAACATTTAAAACGAAACCATTATTTAATGATGAAGAAATAGTATATTTAAATCCAATTACAGAACTCAAAACACAATATGATAATATTATTACTGAAATACATGCTTTGTGTGTCAATATATCAATTCAAAAAGTTGGATGGATATTTGGTAAAATAAATGTAATCGAAAATTATAAGCAATCTTATAAAGATGAAATATACCTAGATATTTTAAATAGGGAATTATCTAAATCATTTAATGACAGAAAGAAAACTTTGCTTAAGCATTTGATTAAGATTATTAAAAGGAAAAGTGATGATGACAAAGCTGATATTGTAAACAATCTGCTTGTAAATAATTATAACTATGCGTGGGAAAAGATGATAGATTATGTTTTCGGAAATGTTATCGATAAAAAAAAGTATTTTCCTGAAATAGTTTGGAATTTACATAACGGTAGAAATCCAAAGCCAACAATGAGACCAGATACAATAGTAAAAAATGATGAATCAATATACATACTTGATGCAAAATATTATAAATATGGTGTGGAATATAATGGATCTTTACCAGGAGTAGAGTCAGTGGATAAACAAATTACATATGGAGAATATAATGTGTTCAAACACAATACAGATAAAGTATATAATGCTTTTGTTATGCCATTTAATATGGGAGATAGTCTTTTTAAATCTAATAACCCAATTATAACAGTAGGAACTGTCAAAAGTGTTGGTAGATCTTCAACCGGTTTTCCATATGAAAACATAGTTATCGTACTTATGGATACAAAGTATTTATTTGATTTATACTTTAAAAAATCTCTGAAAAGTGAAGATATATTAATAAACAATATATTAAAAGAGTTGAATATAGCTAATTAGTTATTTCAACTCTTTATTTTTTTAAATTATAGCATTTACACTTTAAATAAAGATGCACAAAAAAATCTTTTATGAGTTTTTTGATAAAATTATATTATTATTAGTAAAATTTAACTATAATTTGTAAAAAGTACTTGTCGAACAACGAAATATTTTATATTTATGCTATAATTATTAATAGATGAACATTGGAGGTTATAGAATGGATAAAGAAGTACAAAGTATTATAGATAGAATATGGGAAACATTTTGGACTGGAGGAGTTACTAATCCGGTGACTATCATTGAACAAATTACATATTTACTATTTTTAAAGGAATTAGATGATAAGGAAACTAATAAAGAAAAAGATAGTCAATTATTAGGTGTAAGTTATAACAGAATATTTGATGATGATCATCAAGATTGCAGATGGAGTAAATTTAAAAATTTATCTGCTAATCAAATGTATAAAATAGTTTCTAGCAAAGCATTTCCATTTATTAAAGATATGCATCCTAGTAAAGACTCTGCATTTTCAAGATATATGGCTAATGCCATGTTTGTTATACCAACCGCTTTAGTATTAGAAAAAGTTGTTACACAAATGGATAAAATATCTATGAAAGATAAAGATACTAGAGGAGATGTATATGAATACCTATTAGCTAAGATGTCTACATCAGGAACTAATGGGCAATTTAGAACCCCAAGACATATTATTAAAATGATGGTTGAATTATTACAACCAACACCTGCTGATACTGTATGTGATCCAGCGTGTGGTACAGGAGGATTCTTAGTGGCTACAAGTGAATATTTGGAAGAAAAGCATAAAGATTTATTTAATGATGATACTTTAAGACACCATTATATAAATGATATGTTTTATGGATTTGATACAGACCAAACCATGTTAAGAATATCGGCTATGAATATGATAATGCATGGTATTGATAATCCTACAATCATTTATAAGGATTCAATTTCCGAAGATAATACTGATAATGATAAATATTCAATTATATTGGCAAATCCTCCATTTAAAGGAACTATTGATTATGAAAGAACATCACCAAACTTATTAAAAATATGTAAAACGAAAAAAACTGAGTTGTTATTTATCAGCTTGTTTTTAAGAAGTTTAAAAATCGGAGGAAGGTGTGCATGTATAGTACCTGATGGTGTTATATTTGACGAAAGCACTGCACACAAGACAATAAGGAAAGAATTGATAGAAAATCAAAAACTTGAAGCGGTAATATCTATGCCAAAAGGAGTTTTTGAACCATATGCTGGTGTCTCAACTGGTATTTTAATTTTTACAAAAACCAATTCCGGTGGTACAGATAATGTTTGGTTTTATGATATGAAAAATGATGGTTTTTCACTTGATAAAAAAAGAGTTCCATTGGATGAAAGTGATATTCCTGATATTATTAACAGATTTCATAATTTAGAGAATGAGTTTAATAGAACAAGAAAAGATCAATCCTTTATGGTTCCTAAAGAAGAAATAGTAAATAATAATTATGATTTGTTTATTAACAAATATAAAGAAATAGAATATGAACCTATTATATATCCTCCTACTTCAGAGTTGTTAAATGATATTACCAATTTAAACAAAAAAATAGAAGAAGAAACTAGCAATCTTTCAGATTTGTTTAATTAATAGGTGAAGAAATGAAATATAATTTATTGAAAGATGTTGCTAAATTGGTTAGGGGAGTTTCTTATAAGCCTGCTGATTTACATGAAGGTTTAGATCAAAATTCTATTGTTTTATTAAAAAATAATAATATTAATAATGATGGAACAATATCTTTAGATGATGTTGTTTTTGTGGATAAAAAAAATGTGTCTGAGGAACAAATATTAAGACACGGAGATATAATAGTTTGTGCATCCGGAAGTGACACTTTGGTTGGAAAAGCAGCCCAGTTTTATTTGGACGGGGAATATACTTTCGGCGCGTTCTGCAAAGTTGTTAGACCGAATAAAGCTTATGCTGATTATTTAGGTTGCTTCTTTATGAGTCCGCGTTATAGAAGAACAATGACAGCAATGGCTCCAGGCGCAATAATGAAAAATTTAAGAAATGAATATTTGTTAGATTTAAAGATAAATGAACACAACGAGAAAATTCGACAAGAATTATCCAAAAAAATAAAATTAATCCAATCAATTCTTCACTTAAGAAATAAACAACTTGAAAAACTTGATGAATTATTGTATTCAACATATCAAGAAATGTTTGAATTTGACAATAATAAATGGCCATTAGTTCATATTTCTGACATTTGTAATGATATGAGAACAGGTCCTTTTGGAAGTGCACTTCATCATGATGAATTTGTAGATGAAGGAGTTTTTGTTCTTGGAATAGATAATGCAGTTGAAAATAAATTTTCTTATAATAGGATGAGATATATAACAGCAGAAAAATATAAACAATTAAAGAGGTATACAGTATATCCTGGAGATGTAATTATTACTATAATGGGAACTATTGGTCGTTCTGCCGTCATTCCAAATGATATTCCTTTAGCAATAAACACAAAGCATTTAGCTTGTTTAACGCCAAATGATAAAATTGTTAATGCATATTTTTTATGTAATGCTTTTCAAATAGATAAAGATATAAAAAAACAATTAAAAAAACAATTGAAAGGCGCAATCATGGATGGTTTAAATTTAAGCATAATAAAAAAATTAACACTACAATTACCACCAATTGATTTACAAAACAAATTTGAAAACATTTACAATAATATACAATTATTAAAATTAGAAATAGATAAAGATAAGAAAAAAGTTGAGGATTTACAATCGTCATTAATGCAAGAGTACTTTGAATAGTGCTCTTTTAATTATCACAAATGTATAAAAAATACGTTATTTGTGCTAAAATAAGTGTAGAAAATTATTTTTTGAGGTGTGATATAGTATGAATTCAAATTTTACCTGGATTGTAGACGATAGATTAAGAGAAATAAAAGACTTATGTATAGAAGCAGAACAAGGATTATCTGTATCTCCTGTTATGTGTTCTATGGCTTCTAGAAAGGCATTAGAAAATGCTATAAAGTGGGTATATGGTATTGATAATGATTTAAAAGTTCCTTATCAAGAAACACTAGCTACATTATTATATGATTACGAGTTTAGGAAAATATTAGATGTTAATCTTCATCCTAGACTTGTATATATTCAAAAATTGGGTAATCTAGCTGTTCACGCAAAAGCTAAGATTACTAGACCAGAAGCATTAAAATCATTAGAAAACTTACATGATTTTATGCAATGGGTTACATATTTATATTGTAACGAATTTGAAGAACATAAATTTGACGAAACTTTAGAACCTCAATCAAATACAAATGATCAATTATTGAAAGAATTACTTGATAAAATTCAAGAAAGAGATAAAACTATTCAAGAATTAAAAGATCAATATCAAGCTATTAGTAAATCTTATACAGCAGATAGAAAGCAAAAAGAAGATACCATTCCGTTTGATGTTAAAGATATATCTGAATTTAAGACTAGAAAACAATATATCGATATAGATTTAAAAATCGCTGGTTGGGAACTAAATAATGATTGGCTTGAGGAAGTTAAAGTTACTGGTATGAATAACCAAACTGGTGATGGATATGTTGATTATGTACTAATGGGTAAAAATGGAAAACCAGTAGGTTTAGTAGAAGCAAAAAGAACTACTAGAGATGCTAATGTAGGACAACAACAAGCTAAAATTTATGCTGATTTATTAGAAAAACAATATAATCAAAGACCAATTATTTTCTACAGTAATGGCTTTGAAACATATATGTGGGATGATACAATGTATCCTCCAAGAAAGGTCTCTGGATACTATAATCAAGAAGAACTTCAAATGTTAATTGATAGAAGAACTTTAAAGAAACCATTAACGAATATTTATATAAATGAAGAAATAACTAATAGAACTTATCAACAAGAAGCTATTAAATCATTCTGTGAAGATTTAAGTAAGAGTCAAAGAAAAGGTTTATTAGTTATGGCTACTGGTACTGGTAAAACTAGAACCGCTATTTCATTGGTTGATGTTTTAACAAGAAATAACTGGGTTAAAAATGTACTATTTATGGCAGATCGTACTGAATTAGTTAGACAAGCTAAGCGAAACTTTGAAAAGTTATTACCATCAGTTTCAATGATAAATTTATCTGAAACTAAAAATGGTGCAGAAAATGCAAGAATAGTATTTTCAACTTATCAAACAATGATGAATGCTATAGATACAGTAAAAAGATCCGATGATGATAGATTATTTACTGTAGGGCATTTTGATTTGATTATAGTTGATGAAGCTCACAGAAGTATTTATAAAAAGTATCAAACTATCTTTGATTATTTTGATGGATTGCTATTAGGATTAACCGCAACTCCTAGAAGCGATATTGATAAAAATACATATAGAATATTTGATATTCAAGATAATGTTCCAACATCGTCTTATGAATATGAAAAAGCTGTTGAAGAAGGATTCTTAGTTGATTATCATACTATTAAATGTTCAACTAACTTCAT
>JAEEGL015059474.1_pt1 | contig 14108 bp, 11 predicted proteins | sample 9134231 | NCBI WGS metagenome assembly JAEEGL01 (sample SAMN16246548, study PRJNA631951) | gut metagenome | biome: gut microbiome; feature: rumen; material: fiber-attached | host: Bos | place: Iran: Karaj | collected 2018-10 | reverse complement strand
TTTTTTCGAAAAAAATTTGGTCAGTTCGGGAATTGGTTGTACCTTTGCAGTCGCTTTTAGCAAATGGCGGGATAGCTCAGTCGGTTAGAGCGTCGGATTCATAACCCGGAGGTCCTGAGTTCAATTCTCAGTCCCGCTACATTCAAGGGGTCGCACCAAATGGTGCGGCCCCTTGAAGTTTAGAGTTTAGGGTTTAGAGTTTAGAGAGCCAGCGGTTTTCTTCTATCAGTCTCGTTATGTCTTTGCCTCTGGAGAAGTACTCAGTCACTATCCTTTTGGGATTTAGAAGCGTAGCTGTTGCGCAAACCGCTGATTAAACGAGATGTTTCAAAGAAAAGAGGCTTGATTGCTTCTAAATCATCGAGAGAAATGTAATTCAACTCTACAGCAATCTGCAATTGACAATAAGTTTCTAATAATGAGCCATAGGAAATCTCAAGAAAATGGATTTTCTCTTTCACTGATACCCGTCCTGTTCCTTCGGCAATATTCGATGGTACAGATATCGCAGCTCTCCTTATTTGGCTACTAAGGGCATATTGCTCATATTGAGGGAATCTGTTGGCAATCTGATAAACGGCTACAACCAGTTCCTTGGCTTTTTGCCATGCTGTTAATTTTTCAAACTGATAAGAATCCATATTCTCTAAACTCTAACAATAAAAATAAGCTGCAATTCTTTAGCTCTTTACCATGCTGCTGGCCTTTCAAACCACTAATTCTCTAAACTCTAAACCCTAAACTCTAAACTTGTACATGTAAAATGCGCCGCATTTTACATGTACAGTTTCTGGTTTTCGAAGTCGACCTCGCGGTCGAGGAGGGTTACGAAGTCGTCGAGGACGTCGCGGTCGATATCGCCAAGGGTGTACTCGTTCTCGGCATCCTCGCGGATGAGGGCAATCCATTCGCGACGGGCGGTGACGTAATCCTGATGGATGCGGGCCACAGCCTCGTCGGTCAATTCGGTGATTCCGTAATAGTCTAGAATGACGCGATAGCTCCATGACCATCGCAACTCGTTGTAGTTGGTGTCAATCTCCTTGAAACGGGCATTAACGGCTTCGATGGTGTCGAGGCGTCCGTTGATGATATCGTCGATAATCTGTTCCTCAGCGCTTTGAGGCATGAGCAGACCCATCAGGTCAATCCAATTGCCTTCGCCGTCGCTGGAGACGGGAGGTATGGGTTTGTGGCGTTTGAGCACGGCGCCCATGTAGATACGCAATGCCATGTCGTAGTACTTGATGCCCTTGTGCAGCAAGGGAGCCTTGATGACATACTCGTGGTAATTGTAGGTGCTCACATTGTCGCCACTTGCGGCACGCAGATTTTCTAGAATCTTTTTGCCTCGCAGCACCTCGCTGATGGTGAACGGGCTCAGCCAGTCGAAGTTGACCACGCTGCGGTGCTCCCCACGATAGCGCTTGTCACGCTTGGGCCACTTGCGGATGTCGCGGTACAGGCCCACGGTGGCGAAGTTGCGACCCGGTTTCAGGTACATGGTGTCGCCATAAGCAATCAGGTAGGAGAAAGGCAGGTCGCGTGTGTCGGGGTGATACATCAGTTTGCCGAACAGGACGCTGAACGAGCCGATGTTGGCGGGCAGCAGCAGATAGGCGCCACTGGCAGTCTTGCAGCCGCGTTCCAGGGCTCCGTGGTGCATGGGTCCCATCTTGTAGGCATGGTTGCTGAAGTTGGTTGCCGAGCCCGCGTTGTAGAACGAGAACATGGCACCGATGAGCAGCGAACTCTTGTGGTGGCTCACTGTGAACGGGCCACAGAAGGCCGCACACGCCTCGCCGTTGGACATATAGCTGTTGGCGAAAAAGACGCTGCTGGCAGCTGTGAAGCCGTTCTCCAGATGGCAGGATTCACCCACGAAACAGTCGGTCAGCTTGACGCTGCCCGTGAGACGTGATCCGCCACTGATGATGGTGTTTTCACAGATGACGCCCGTGCGAATGATGATGGGATTCTCCATTGTGCTTCTGATGGTGCAGTTGCTCAATCGAGACACGCCGCAAATCTGGCATCCGTCATCGACGATGGTGTTGATGATGACACCCGTGTTGATGATGCGAACATTGTCACCGATGGTGCTGCACTCGGGACGCGATGCCGCTACCGATTGCTCTACCATCCGCTTGATGGCTTCCATCATGGGCTTGTTATCGCCGTGCTTGACCATGAGGGCGGCGAGTTGGCTGTTCAGTTCGTTGAGCAGCAACAGGTTGCCGTCCCCCACCTCGTTAAGCACTGCTATAGTGTGTCCTTGACCGTAATTGGGTTTGCGCACGGTGTCGATGGTGCTGACATTGGAAATGTAGCACCCGTCACCGATGTTGACTCTATTCAAGTAGTTGCCGATGTTCTCGATCAGGCATCCGTCACCAATGGTCACGTTGCGCAGCGTGGCATTATAGATGCCACAGTTCTTGACAAAGCCCTCGGTAATCTCGACAGTGCCTTCGCTGCCGCCCAGACGTGCCCAACCATAGAATTGCACGCGATGGCAGCGCTTGGTGTCAAAGTCATCAGTTACTTGTATCTCGTTCCAATCTTGAGCCCAACAGTCGTTTCTTTTCAAGGCATCGATTTGTTGGTCTGTAAGGTGTCTGTATTCTTTCATGAGTTAGACATTTTTTAATAAATGTGGCGCAAAGGTAGTATGAATGTATAGTATAATAAGACAATCCCCATCATTTTAATATTTGATAGGGATTGTAAAAGGTTTTTTAGCATTTTCCGATGCGAGCGTTACTCGCCGTTTAGAGTTTAGTGTTTAGAGGGTAACCGCCAATTCCTAATTCCTAATTCCTAACTCCTAACTAGTCAAGGCAGTGGATGAGCAGGTCGGTCTTGCCGTTGTCGATGAGGTGGATGACCAGTTCGCCGAAGAGGGTGTTCTGCCAGGCGAACCAGGCACGGGTGTATTTCTGGGGGTTGTCCTTGTGGAACGACTCGTGCATGAAGCCGGTGCCAGCATCGGTGGTGAGCAGTTGTCGCATGCACCATGCAATTTCGGCATCGTCTTGGGCGGTAAAGGCCTTCATCATGATGCTCATGGGCCAGATGAGGTTATAGGCCGTGTGTGCTCCGCCGATACCCTCGCATGCTGTGCCCTTGAAGAAGCAAGGATTGTCCTCGCTCCACACAAAGCGGCGCGTGTTGAGGTAGATGGGGTCATCCATGGGCACATCGCCCAGATAGCCCATTGCCAACAGGCTGGGCACATTGGCGTCGTCGGCGAGGACTCGTCCGCCCCAGCCGTCCACCTCGTAGGCGTAGATTTTGCCGTATTTGGGATGGTCCACGATGGCGTACTTGTGCAGGGCATCCTCCACCTCCTGGGCGAGGGTGCGGCACTGGTCGGCTAGTAGATAGTCATGGTTCACTTTTTGAAGGATTTCACCCGCCTTGCGCAGCGAGTTGACAGCCATGAAGTTGCTGGGCACCAGGAAAGGCAGCACCGTGGCGTCGTCGCTGGGACGGAAACACGACACAATCAGTCCGACGGGGTTTACGGGAGGTCCCCAGCCATACCATGTGAGTGACGATTTGGCATCGATATCGCGGCGCATGAACTTGTAGGGACCCTTGTCGCCGTTTTTGCGCTGCTGCTCCTTGAAGGTGCGCAACACCGCCTGCATTGCCTCGACCCAGAGGTCGCCGAAGATGCTGTCGTCGCCCGTTACGAGCCAGTATTCGTAGGCAAGACGTATCGGGTAGCACAACGAGTCAATCTCGTACTTGCGCTCGTGCAGTTCGGGCTTCATGTCGGTCACGTCTTCCTGCCACTGGCTGCCCGTCGGGCCGTCGTTGAAAGCGTTGGCATAGGGGTCCAGCACGATGCACTTGAGTTGGCGCAGGATGACGCCACGCAGCATATGACGCAGTTTCTCATCCTTGTTGGCATACTTGACGTAGGGCCACACTTGGGCACCGCTGTCGCGCAGCCACATCGCATGGATGTCGCCGGTATATACAAATGTGTCGTCATCGCCGTCGTCAGTCAGGCGGTAATGCACCGTGCTGTCGAGCGTGTTGGGGAAGCAGTTCTCAAACATCCACGCCAACCGCGGATTGCCCTTGATTTTCTTCAGCACTTCTTTGATGCGTTTCTCGATAATCACACTGGTGAACAGCCGTTCCTCGGCGGGCGGGCGCTTGGTGACATAGGTCGAGGTCGCATCGCTCACCACAGTGGTGTAACGCTCATGCACGTCGGCAGTGGCAGGCAGTACGGCAACCGCTGCCACAATACTTAATATAAGATGTCTTAGTCTCATAGTTTTGTTCGTTGTTTTTCTCATGCAAAGGTAATCATTTTTCTTCAAAATAACACATATTTAGCAAGATGAAATAATGATTTGTCGGCTTTTGGAGGATGTGTTTTGCTTTTTTTCGGAATAATTGTATATCTTTGTGACCTGCAACCTAAATTAATATTATGTTTGGGCCTATGAGAGTAAAAAGCATATTGCTAAGCCTGTTGGCATGCCTCGCGTTGGCAATCAATGCCCAGGAAGCTGATGATAACGTCCCTGTCGAGTGGTTTCTCCATGAGGTGGTGGGAGACGCATTTGTACAAGGTAATGCCTTTGAATACTACTACACGCCCAGTGCCAGTGACACAAGGCAGCAGATTGCCTCGGGCAATGTGACCTACTTCCTGAACACGCCCCAGGGGCTTAGCCGCAAGCGGACGTGCGACTTAATCGACCGTATTATGGCAAGCTATGACGGCGTCAAGGCCATGAACGACTGGCAAGCTACCGGCACCACCCATTGGAAGGAGTTTCGCTGTGAGCGCAACAAATTCCACTTCAGCGTCAAGGACAAAGCGCTGGAAGACGGCACCTATTATGTGAGTGTGACCGAGACCGCCAACGCCTACAAGACGCTGGGAAAATCCAAGCAAGAGAACAAGCAGGAAAAGCCTGCTGCCTCCAAGCGTGGAGCGCGCAGTGACCGCAGACCCGTCGTGCTGCCCGATGAGGGTGAAGACAAGCAAACTGCTCTCGAGTCAGTCCTGACAGACGAACAACTGACCGAGGAGAACAGCGAAGAGATTTCGCGTGAACAAGAGCGACTCAACCGACGAGAGCGGGAGGCAGCCAAACGTCTGGAACGGGAGAAGCAACGTGAGCAGGCAAAAGCCGAGAAAGAAGCACAACGCAAGCGCCAGGCCGAAGAGAAAAAAGCCAAAAAGGAGCAAGAGGCTCTTAAGAAAGAACAGGAGAAGCAGTTGAGGCTCGAGGAACGTCAGCGGCAGGCCGAAGAGCGTCAACAGCAAGCCCTCGCCCGCCAGGAGGAGAAAAAACAGCGTCAACGCCAAGCCGCCTACGACGCCAGCAAATACCATTACAGCGACGTGGCTTTGTGGTTGAGTGACAAGTATGACTTCACGCAGACTGGCGGCGGCGAGAATTCCCTCACCATGTTCACGGTCGCCATCAAGGACATCGATATGGTCAAACTTGCCATCAAGAATGCGCTCAAGGGCAGTAACGCGCGCATGGCGATGCCGTGGCGCATGGGCAGCCTGGAGGGCACGATCGAGACCGGTTACAGCATCGATGGCCACGTTCTTGTCTTTGTTATCGGCAGCAACGATAGCGGCAACATCACGTTGACCATCATCGAGATGGACAATGAGGAATTTGCTGCTTTCAAGCAGAATGTCTTCCAGTAGCCCTAGTTTTGCGCGCTATGAAGGAAAAATAGATAGCAAGAATTCATGTAATATGTGTTTTTTAGCCCATTTGAGTTGCAATTTGCAAAAATAATAGTATCTTTACCGCCAATAATTCATTAACCGATAAAATGACAGCATTATGACAAAGAAAATGTTATCACTTTTATTAGTCGCCCTGCTGGTGGCGCTATTCGTGGCATGTGACCCCAAGAACAATCGTGCAACGCTTGTAAGCGATGGGTTTGAAGTGCCCGAAGTGGCTGACGTGGTACTTTATCAGGTCAATCCTCGTGTGTTTGCTCCGTCCAATTCGTTAAAGGCGGTTACAGCCCGTCTGGATACCATCGCTGATTTGGGCGTGAACATGTTGTGGATCATGCCGATTTATCCGATTGGCGAGGAGAAGAGCAAGAATTCTCCTTATTCGGTGAAGGATTATAAGGCCATAGCTCCGGAATTTGGCACCATCAAGGACCTGCAGGAACTTGTAGAGGCGTGTCACGAACGTGGTATGGGCGTCATCCTGGACTGGGTTGCCAACCATACGGCATGGGACAACGAGTGGCTCAAGCAACATCCCGACTGGTACACTCACGACTCGACGGGCAACATTATCTTCCCTCCTGGTACCGACTGGACTGATGTCGCTGACCTCAACTATGACAACAAGGATATGCGTGCTGCCATGATTGATGCGATGCGGTTTTGGGTGGATAGTGTCGGTGTCGACGGTTTCCGTTGCGATGTGGCCGACCAGGTGCCGGTAGACTTCTGGCGGGAAGCCATTACGAGCCTACGCGTTGCCGCCAATCCCCGCAAGCTCATCATGCTTGCCGAGGGTTCCAACCCTGAGAACTTTGTGGCTGGTTTTGACTTGAACTACGCTTGGGAATTCATGGGTGCCATTGCCGAGGTGATGAAAGACGGAGCCAAGGTGGGCAAACTGATTGAAGCAGATAAGCACGAGTATGCTGACCTGACTCAAGACAAATACAAGCTGCGCTTCACGACCAATCATGATGAGGCTACCAAGGCATCGCCGATTACACTCTATGGCGGTCCACGTGCTTCGATGGCAGCCTTTGTTGCCACTACCATGCTGCACGGCGGCATGCTCGTTTACGGCTCGCAGGAAGTGGGGTATCCCGAAACCATCAACTTCTTCCATTATGTGCCTGTAAACTGGAATGCCAATCCCGACATGCGCGAAGAGTATAAGAAACTCATTGCCATTTACAATGCACATCCGTCATTGCGCAGCAGTGGTAAGGTACTCCCATTTGACGATGATCAGAACAATGTGCTGTGTGTCGAGCGCGTGCTCAACAACGACAATGTGCTCGTGATGGTCAATGTCAGGGGCGATGCCCACAGTTACCAGCTGCCGGCTATGTGGGCTAACAGGACAGCCACCGACCTGATGACCGGTGAGAGCATCGAACTGAAGGAATGGTTCCCGATGAAACCTTATCAGTATATGCTGTTGTCCTACAAATGAAGCACTTGCCATGATGGCGCTGGCTGAAATAGCCAGAAAAGATTCAGGGTTAATTGGTCTAAATGGACTGATTAACCCTTTTTGGTGGCCAATTTTGCTGAAAATAAGTCTATAAATGTTAAATAAGGTTAATGAACTGCGTTTTCTTGCTTGAAAATTATGTTTAATAACATATTTAGCAGTAATTTTGCGCCAGATTTAATGATGCAAGCAATCGTTGCCGTGAGGCATGAGGTTATTGTGAAAAGGTTAAGATTTAGTTTTAAGGTTTATGTTAATGGTATTAGAGGTTAATTAGATTTTTTCAAAAATGATCCACGGCGCGAGTCGGGGATTTTTTTTTGTTGGGCAAATGCCTGTCAAAGCCGCTATATGGTTATTGGCAGGCGTTTCTCAGATATGTGTTAAGCTTTTAACAATATATGTGTTAAATTAACGTGTTTTTCACGCGGGGGTGTTGGGTAAAGATGTATTTTTGCACGTTGTTATTTAAGACCATTAAAGAAAAAACTATATTGTTATGGCAGAAACAGTCAATATCAGGGAATTAAATGACCTGATTGCAAGTAAAAGTAATTTTGTGAACATGATCCGTCAGGGCATGGATCAGACCATCGTGGGCCAGAAACATCTTGTGGATTCGTTGCTCATCGCGTTGCTCGCCAACGGGCACGTGCTGCTTGAGGGTGTACCTGGCTTGGCCAAGACCAAGGCCATCAGCACACTGGCATCACTGATCGACGCCCGCTTCTCTCGCATCCAGTTCACTCCCGACTTGCTCCCTGCCGATGTGGTGGGAACCATGATTTACAGCATCAAAAAGGAGCAGTTCGAGGTCAAGAAAGGTCCGGTATTTGCCAACTTTGTCCTCGCCGACGAGATTAACCGTGCAGCTGCCAAGGTGCAGAGCGCTTTGCTCGAAGCCATGCAGGAGCGCCAGGTTACCATCGGTGAACAGACTTTCCGTCTTGATGACCCCTTCCTGGTGCTTGCCACCCAGAACCCCATTGAACAGGAGGGCACCTATCCGTTGCCCGAGGCCCAGGTGGACCGTTTCCTGATGAAGGTGCTCATCGGCTATCCCAGCAAGAGCGAGGAGAGTGAAATTATCAAGATGAACATTGCTCCTGATCCCGTGCAGGTGCGCCCGATGGTAACGCCCGCCGACATCGTTGACACCCGCAAGGTGGTTCAGCAGATTTACATCGACGAGAAAATCCAGAAGTATATCGTGGACATCGTGTTCGCTACCCGTTTCCCTGCCGACTACGGCATGAACGACCTCAAGAGCATGATTTCGTTTGGCGCTTCGCCCCGTGCATCCATCAATATGGCGCTGGCATCGAGGGCTTATGCCTTCTTGCGCAACCGTGGCTATGTCATCCCCGAGGATGTGCGCGCTATCTGCCACGACGTGATGCGTCACCGTCTGGGTCTGACCTACGAGGCCGAGGCCAACAACATCACCAGCGACGAAATCATCAGCAACATTCTGGACAAGATTGCAGTACCTTAACAGTTAATGGAGAATAGTTTATAGTTAATAGTTTGAGGCTGATGGTTGCACATTTCTAATGAGCATGACAAAACTATTCACTGTTAACTATTAACTATTCACTAGATAATCAATGGATACTAATGAACTGTTGCGCAAGGTCCGCAAGATTGAAATCAAGACCAAGGGCCTGTCGCAGAACATATTTGCCGGTGAGTACCACTCGGCCTTCAAGGGCAGGGGTATGACCTTCAGCGAGGTGCGCGAGTACCAGTATGGTGACGACGTGCGCGACATCGACTGGAACGTCACGGCCCGTTACAACCGCCCCTATGTGAAGGTGTATGAGGAAGAGCGCGAACTCACGGTGATGCTGCTCGTGGACGTATCCGGGAGCAAGGATTTCGGCGCTGTGGGTGTCGCCAAGCGTGAGATGATGGCCGAAATCGGTGCCACTATCGCCTTCTCGGCTATCGAGAACAACGACAAGGTGGGCGTCATCTTCTTCAGCGACAAGATTGAGAAGTTTATCCCGCCCAAGAAAGGACGCAAGCACATTCTGCTTGTCATTCGCGAATTGCTTGACTTCCAGCCCGAGAACACTGGCACCGATATCAATATGGCTCTGGAATATATGACCAGCGCCTTGAAGAAACGCTGCACCACCTTTGTGGTGAGCGACTTCATCGACGAGCATGACTACAGCAAGGCCCTCTCCATTGCCAACCACAAGCACGACGTCATTGCAGTGCAGGTCTATGACAAGCGTGAGGCAAAGTTGCCCGACGTGGGATTGATGCGAATGCGTGATGCCGAGCGAGGCTCTGTGCGCTGGGTCAATACCAGCAGCAAGCGCGTGCGTGACGCCTACAGCCGCTGGTGGTATAACCAGCAGCAGGCGGTCAACGGCACGTTGCAACGTTGCAATGTGGATATGGCCAGCGTGGCGACCGACGAGGATTATGTCACCGCCCTGATGGGGCTGTTCAAGAACCGTGGAGTTAGAAGTTAGAACTGACAACTGAAAACCAAAAATGTCGCAGAAAGTGAAATATATCGTGATGACCGCCGTCGTGCTGCTTGCCGCGTCAACGGCTTGGGGCGGAAATGTCACGTTCAAGGCGCGGCTCGACAGTGTCACGCTGCTTATGGGCAAGACCACCGCATTGCACCTGGAGATTACCCAGGACAAGGACGCGCGGGGTTTCTTTCCCGGTGAGCAGTTGGATACCCTCAACGCAATGGTCGAGATTGCCGAGCGACCTGCCGCCGACACGACCGACCTGGGCAACAACCGCATCCAGATCAACCGTGACCTGATTATCCAGAGTTTTGATTCGGGAATGTGGATTATCAAGCCCATCCCATACGTTGTAAATGGTGATACCGCCTATTGCAACCAGCTCTCGCTCAAGGTACTTCCGGTCAATGTGAGCCAAATGAAAGACATCCACGACATCAAACCGGTCGAGGACGTACCCTTCAACCTGCTGGACTGGCTGCCTGACTACTGGTGGGCATGGTTGCTGGCACTGTTGCTTATCGGTGCAGGTATCTGGGCTTATCGCAAGTATTACAAGAAGGGCATCAATCCATTGAAACCCACTAAGAAGCGTCTGCCGCCCTACGAGGAAGCGATGATTAACCTGCAGAATCTGAAGGCTGCCCAGTTGTGGCAGAACGGACAGGAGAAGGAGTACTTCACAGGGCTGACCGACATCCTGCGTGTGTATATCGACCGCCGTTTCCACATCAATGCCGTGGAGATGACCTCGTCGCAGATTATTGACACCTTGAAGGAGAACAAGGAGACCAAGGCGGTTAACGAGCAGCTCGAGATGATTCTCGAGGTAGCCGACATCGTGAAGTTTGCCAACGCCCGTCCGCTTGCCGACGACAACGAGGTCGCTTATCAGCGTGCCGTGAATTTTGTCGAGGCGACGCGCCCCGTTGAACAACCCGAAAAGAAGGAGGAGGTGAAGGAATGATGAACCTTGCTCACCCAGGATGGCTGTGGCTGCTGCCCGTGCTGATGATACCTCTCATCGCATGGTACGTCTATAGTCAGGACAAGAATGAACCCGAGATGAACGTGTCATCAACGCGTGCGTTTGACGGCATGGGCACGAGTTGGAAGGTATGGCTCAAGCACCTGTCATTTGCCCTCAAGATGGGAGCGTTGGCATGTCTCATTATTATACTGTGCCGCCCGCAGACTAAGGACAGTTGGTCAACCAGCGATGTGGAGGGTACCGACATTGTCATTGCCCTTGACGTGTCCACCAGTATGCTCGCCAAGGATTTCTCACCAAACCGTTTTGAGAGTGCCAAGCGGGTGGCAACCCAGTTTGTGAGCGGCCGTGACCATGACAACATCGGCCTGGTGCTGTTTGCAGGCGAGAGCTTTACCCAGGTGCCCATGACCATGGACAATGCAACGCTCGTCAATGCCATCGGGATGACCGAGGTTGGCGTGCTGGAGGACGGTACTGCCATCGGTGACGGCATTGCTACCGCCATCAACCGCATCCGTGATGGCAAGGCCAAGAGCAAGAGCATCATCCTGCTCACCGACGGTTCCAACAATACAGGTGTGGTGGCACCCAACACCGCCGCCGATATTGCCCTCAAGTATGGCATCAAGATTTACACCATCGGCGTGGGCAGCAACGGCACTGCCGAGTATCCCGTTGCTATCGACTATGCCGGCAATATCCAGTATGAGCGTATGCCCGTGGTCATTGATGAGGCTACCTTGAAGACCATCGCCTCGAAGACGGGCGGCAAGTACTTCCGTGCCACTTCGGGCAGTGTGCTGCGCAGCATCTTCAAGGAAATCGACCAATTGGAGAAGACCCACATGGACGTGCAGCGTTTCACCCACACCGAGGACCACTACGAGCCGTGGGCACTGCTCTTGCTCGGGTTGCTGCTGCTGAGCCTGCTGATGGACTACACTTTGTTAAGGCATATCCCTTGAGTTTTACACTTTGGCTGAAAACTGACAACTGACAACTAGAAACTAGGGACTAGAAACTGGAAACTAAGATATGATCAATTTTGCTCATCCGCAATATTTCTACCTGTTGCTCCTGCTGCCCGCACTGGTGCTGCTGTTCCTGTGGAACCGCAATGACCGCAAGCGGCGGTTGCAGCGCTATGGAAAGCGCACTTCCATCGAGCCGTTGATGCCCGAGGTGTCGCGCTACAAGCCGTGGATTAGACTTGTACTGGAACTGCTGCTGCTCACGATGGTCATCGTGGTACTTGCTCGTCCCCGTGCCGGCTCCAGCAAGACAACTACACAGGTCCATGGCATCGAGGTGATGGTCGCTGTTGACGTGTCCAACTCGATGAATGCGTCAAGCACCGATAACCCGCAGGATGTGAGTCGCTTGCAGCGCTCCAAGATGATTCTGCAGAAGCTCATCGACCGCCTAGACAATAATAAGGTGGGCCTTATCGTGTTTGCAGGCAATGCCTACATGCAGATGCCCATGACCAGTGACGCCGCATCGGCCAAGCTGTTCCTGAATGGTATCAGCACCAGTATGGCGCCTACTCAAGGCACTGCAATCGGCGCAGCTATTAATCTGGCGCTTAACGGCTTTTCTCAAAGTAAAAAGTCACAGAAAGCCATCATCATTATCACCGATGGCGAGAACTTTGAGGACGACGCAGTCGGTGCCGCCAAGGAAGCCGCCAAACTCGGTGTACAGGTCAATGTGATCGGTGTGGGCTCTACTAATGGCGCTCCCATACCCATGGAAGGAGGCTACCTGACCGACGACAATGGCAACCCCGTGACCACCTATCTCAACGAGAAGATGGCCCAGGAGATTGCCGAGGCGGGCAAGGGTGTCTATATTTCAGGAACGGCATCTGATGCCGTATCGACCCTGCAGGAAACGCTTGACAAGCTCGCCAAGAGCGACCTGGCTGCTGTGAGCTATACTCAACACGATGAGCAGTTCCCCGTGTTTGCCACGCTGGCGCTGTTGTTGCTGTTGGCGCTGCTGCTCTTGCTCGAACGCAAGAATCCGTGGCTCAAGAAGTACAATTTCTTTACAAAGGACAAGAAAGACAATACTGTTAAGAATGAGACTCAACAAGATAAATAAGCATCTGGTGGCTATGATGCTGCTTGCTGTCATGGCAATGGGCGTTTCCCTGCCCGTACAGGCTGGGGACAAGGGACCCAAGATGACCAAGCAGGAGCGAGTGTGCCTGCGCAACGGCAACAAGCTGTATGAGAAAAAGCGCTATGCCGAGGCCGAGGTCGAGTACCGCAAGGCCTTGCAGGCCAATCCGGCTAGCGAAAAAGCACAGTTCAACCTCGCAACTGCACTCATGCGTCAAGGTAGTGTCACCTCACAGGAAAACGACGACAAGAATCCGATGAAGCAGGCCGAGGGCATCTTGACCAATCTGGCCAAGGGCGCACAGGACAAGCAACTGCGCGGTAAAGCCAGTTATGACTTGGGCAACATCGCCTATGGCCGTCAAGACTATGGCAAGGCAGTAGAGTTCTACAAACATGCCCTGCGCTGCAACCCCGATGACAATCAGGCGCGTCAAAACCTGCGCTTGGCCCAGCTCAAGAAGCAGCAACAGGACAAAAACAAGGATAAGAATCAAGACAACAAGGACCAGAACAAGGACCAAAATAAAGACCAAAATAAGGACCAAAACAAAGATCAGAATAAGGACCAGAATAAAGATCAGAATAAGGATCAAAACAAGGACCAAAACCAAGATAAGCAAGACCAAAACCAGAATCAGCAGAATCAGGATAAACAACAGCAACAGCAAGGCGGCATGAGCCAGCAGAACGCCGAACAGGTGCTCAAGGCCATGCAGGACCGTGAACGTGCCACCCAGCAGCGCATCAACGCCCAGCAGGCTCAGCAACAGCGCCATGAGCGTCAGCGCACCAACAAGAAGTGGTAATCATCATACTCTGTGAGAACTGGCAACTGATAAAAGTCAATGAAGCGAATCATCAACATAGCAATCCTGCTCTTGACGACCGTGATGGCGGTACAGGCGGCATCGTTTACCGTCGAGGCGCCGCGCCAGGTTGTCGAGGGCAATAAGTTCAATGTCACTTTTGTGCTCAACAATGGTGAGGGTAGCAGTTTCACGCCTCCCGAGGTGACGGGGGCCAAGCTTATCTATGGTCCCAGCGTGTCGCACAGTTACAGCTCATCGTGGGTCAACGGCAAGTCGAGTAGCAGCTCGACTGAGGAGTACACCATGATTTATAAGGCTACCGCTACTGGCAAGTGCCACATTGGTGCCGCATCGATTGTGGTGGGTGGTAAACGCATGGCTACCAAGGCTTTCTCCATTGAGGTATTGCCGTCGGGCAGTCATGCCAATACCCAGTCGCAGCGGCAGACCACACCTGGAGC
>JAEEGL014986529.1_pt1 | contig 14108 bp, 11 predicted proteins | sample 9134231 | NCBI WGS metagenome assembly JAEEGL01 (sample SAMN16246548, study PRJNA631951) | gut metagenome | biome: gut microbiome; feature: rumen; material: fiber-attached | host: Bos | place: Iran: Karaj | collected 2018-10 | reverse complement strand
TGAGGTAAAAGTTAAGCGACACGCTCATTTTTCGCTTAACTTTTCCGCCAGACAGCGCCTCATCTCAGCTCCGCATCCTCTCCCGGGCCTCCGGAGGAAAATGAAAAATCTGTGGCAGAACGCAGGCGAAGAACAATATTTCACGGAAACAGGAAAAGAGCCCAGAAATTTAGACAGTTTCAAGTATTCGTTGGCAAATCATGTGCGTTCGGACAATCTCTGCTCAAAGCGATTCTTTCCGGTATCGGCAGGTATTCTTGTCGGATAGACGCCGTCAAAGCAGGAACTGCAATAACCATCGTTTCCGGCGAGATCCCTGAGGCTGCCTACCGGAAGAAAACCCAGCGAGTCTGCACCTATCATCTTTGATATCTCCTGGACAGAATGGTGGCACGCGATCAGATTGACTTCCGAATCAATGTCCGTACCGTAAAAACACGGATGGAGAAAAGGCGGCGCGGAAACTCGCATATGGATCTCCTTTGCCCCGGCGTCGCGCAAAAGCGTGACAATATGACCGCATGTCGTTCCACGGACGATCGAATCGTCGATCAGAACGATGCGCTTATTGTTTACAACGGCTTTTACCGCAGACAATTTGATATTCACCTGCTCTGCCCTGCCTCCCGGTGCGATAAAAGTCCTTCCGATATACTTGTTTTTGATGAGCCCGATCTCATACGGAATCCCGGAAGCGCGGCTGTATCCGAGCGCTGCGTCCAGGCCGGAATCGGGTACGCCGATCACAAGATCCGCTGAAACAGGATGCGTCCGGGCCAAGATCTCTCCAGCTCTCACTCTGGCATCATGCACCGACCGCCCGTCGATAACTGAATCAGGACGTGCAAAATATATATACTCAAAAACGCAGAGCTTCTTCTCCGCTTTTCCGCAATGCTCACGGCGGGACACGGTGCCGTCCTGACCGAAGATCAAAATTTCTCCCGGTTCGACATCCCGCACGAACTCCGCTCCGACGGCACTAAGCGCACAGCTCTCCGAAGCAACCACCGTTATACCGTCCGCGGTAACGCCGTAGCAGAGCGGGCGAAAGCCATAAGGATCCCTGGCACAGATCAGCTTCTGCGGTGACATCAGTATCAAAGAATAAGCACCTTCCAGTTTATCCATCGCCCGGCTGAGCGCCTCCTCAATGGACGGAGCGGAAAGTCTTTCTTTCGTAACGATATACGCGATCGTTTCAGTATCACTCGACGTATGAAAGATCGCCCCGGACAACTCTAACGCACTGCGAAGCTCTGCCGCGTTGGACAGATTTCCGTTGTGCGCAATTGCCATACGCCCTTTCTGATGGTTCACTTCGATCGGCTGACAATTCGAGCGGTTGGTCCCCCCTGTAGTCCCGTATCTGGTATGAGCGACAGCCATTGTCCCGGACGGAAAATTTGCCATGACATCTTTTGAGAATACATCGCTGACAAGTCCCAGATCCTTGTGCGAAAAGAATAATCCGTCGTCACCCACGACGATCCCGCAGCTTTCCTGGCCCCTGTGCTGCAGGGCATACAGCCCGTAATAGCAAATCCCCGCCGCGTCGATCGGATGATCAGCCATTACACCAAAAACACCGCATTCTTCGTGAATACTCATACTGCTCCGTCCTTTACTCGCGCGTGCCGCTAAGGCATATTAAAAACCGCTGGTTATTAAGATCGTGGTACAACATCCAGTTCTGCCCGCTGACATCCGCAAGCATCACGACGTCTTTCCACTCCTCTCCCTGCGGCAGCGCGGAGATCATATTCTTTCCCCGAAGCAGGTATTCAGGATGGAAATGCCGCGTCTTTTCTCCCGGAAGCACCGCCGTATACAGGATCTGCGCCTCCACAAGATCCTGAAATATATGGCTCCCGTATGAAAGTTCGGGATTATAACCCGCTCTGCTCTCTGCGATCTCACAGATCACCTCAAAGCTGCTGATATCCGAGAATGCCGTAGGAACACCCAGTTCAGGCGACGACGTCCCTATCCGTCCCGGGACCATCAGCATCATATGCCTGCCCTGCTCCCTGAACTTCCAGTTGATCTGACCGATCAGCGATGCGACCTTTGGCTTATCGGCGTACGGCAGCTCGTAATACCTGATCGGATCGACGTACACGATCAGATCCAGACATGTCATCTGTGAAAGCCCCATGGAAGCCCCTTTCGTCTCCAGAAAGATCCTGTTCTCAGGTATGTTATCCGGTATGGTCACGCTCCCCGCATCACGCAAGACCTGCAGCGGTCTGCACTGAAGGAGGTTTATCATATATTCACCGCTCTTAGACACGTTTACGGTATACTCGATATCCACCGGTTCGCCGTATTCATTCTGTATCAGGCGCATCATACTCTGCATCTGCCTCATCAGCGCCCTGTCTTTTACCAGTCCGAGGCAGGAGATGAACTGCACCGATCTGTAATCGCCCCGCTCTTGCAAGCTCGTCTCCGCCTCCCTGTCATGTTCCAGCAGCTTTGCCTGCAGGTACGGGGGCAATACCGGTTCCAGATCGTTAAGAGACACTTTGCGCAGGCAGCGCGACTTCAGATCCACGACCTCGACGTGCCGCTGTGCGTAGCGGTGTTTCTCGGAGGCGGTGGTGAAGTTGGTCGCTTCAGGCTTGTCCAGACTGACCAGCCGCGGATAAGAGCCCTCGGTCCTGTCAACGGCTGACGTGCCCAGTCCCATGACGAGGCGGAGCATGCCTGCTGATGAATCGATATCGCTCAGGAACTTGTACGGACTGAACGAATAACCGACACCCGCCGCGCACGGCATGTAGTAGGCTCCGTAGGCCGAACCCGAGATACGCATGACGAGCAGGGCCATCTGTTCATCGCGCCGGTCAAGGCCGCGCCTTTTGCGGTAGTCAAGGGCGGAGAGTCCCGCGGAGCTTGCGTATACCGTCCGGACGGCGTTTTCGAACTCTTCCAGCCGTTCCTCGGGCGTTCCGCGGTTTGCACAAAATACCGATTCGTATTTGCCGGCAAATGCGTTGTCAAAACCGTCCTCCAGAATACTGCTGGATCTGACAATATACGGATCCTGCCCGTAGTATTCAAGTATGTGCCTGAACTGCTCCCTCGTCTCCTGCGAAAAAACGCCGTTTTTAAGCCGCTCTTCCAGCGCACCGGCAAGCGGGAAGTATCCTTCCTCCGTACGCTGCCTGATCCTGAGATCCCAAAAGCCGTTGTCAACTATGTAGGTATAGAATACGTCCGATCCGACGTAAAATGAGTCGTGAGGTTCCAGCACGCAGTCAATGTCCGGCGCGCGATTCCGGATGATCGCCCTGGCAAGCAGCATGCCGCAGGTTTTTCCGCCTACCATCCCGGTGCCGACCATATGGTCTCTGACGCTGAAATAGTCCTGCGGTGTGAAATGCTTTTTCACCAGCATTCTGAGCCGCTCATCCCTCGTCATCATTATATTGCACATCCTGCCGCACTGTTCCTCGACAGGGATCCCGTTTTCAAGCAGCACCTTCGTCTGATTGAAAAAGCGATCCCAGGAGTCCACGTACTGTTCTTCGAGCGTCCTCTGGTGGCTGTTCATGATCCGGTAGAACCGGCTCGTTTCCACTCCGTCCTGTATCGGCAGGATCTTTCCCGTCGCCGGGTGAAACACGTGCGGCAGGAACATAGTGTCCGAATTTCGGTTCCAGACTTTTTGAGGACGGATGTAGACGGCATCACGGTCCGGATCCGAGTATACGTCCAGAAACAGCTGCGTAGTGTTGCTGATCTTAGTGATCGCGTTGAACGAGTGCCGTCCTCTTATGATAGGAAAGAAAGCGACCGTGTCCAGAATGAACAGGAACGGACAAGTGACTCTGAAAAAATTGCCCATCATCAGGTCTGTTGCCCAGGCAGTCTGCAGTTCGGAAAGGCAGTCAAACACGTAGAATGCATCTTTTCCTTCTTTTTCTATGACCTTGTGGATCTCCACGGTGAATGTTTCAAAACGATGGGACAAAGGAACGCACACGCGTTTGACCTCGGGACAATCCGCCACCAGTTCGTGGTGGCTGGCAAAGCGGAAATAGATGATATTCCTGCCGTCCTTCTTTGCCTGCTCTACGAACGGAGCTGCGAAAAGCCTGAATTCATCGAGATCAGACACGCGCCAGACTACGTTGTCCCCCATCCGTATATGATCAAGGACCTGATCCAGTGCAGGTATCCCGGACATCACCTTATCAAACGCAGCCATGAATCGATTCCCCCTTTTCCACACAAGTTTATGCACCGTTCAGCAGCAGAACCGGAACCGGATCGTGCTAAAAACAAAAAAACAGGCAAAGAAATCCTTTCAGACTCCTTTGCCTGTTGAACGTAATATAGCACATCCGGGCGCGTTTGTAAATATGGATTTCAGATTTAAGGCAATTCGTCGCGATGCCCTGTCAGCATGAAACTCGAATCGATCAGTGACATGACTTCTTCATCTGTAAGGCGGTCATCAAGCGTCACCGAGATCCAGTTTTTATGATTCATATGATATGCGGGATAAATACCCGGAATTTTGCGCAATTCCTCCCCTGTCGATGGCTCGATCTTAAGATTTACAATATCAACAAAGCTGGCATCGCCGTTCTTCAGCAGGACGTTCCACTTCACGTCCATAATAAGCGCAAACCATTTGTTATTCTCGGGATGGCGGAACGTGCCGTAAGACTCATATTGACTCTGCCCCCATGGAAAATCCGGGCTGACTGAATACCGGTCGAATATCGAATCTGTTATCCGGTTCGCCTGGTCGGAAACAAACAGCACGTTGACGCAGCATTTTTCTGCGATGTCTGAAAGCAATTTCTCATACGCTGCCCTTACGGAATTCACGTAGGCACCGCTGTAATTATCGACCCTGAGAGGCAGGTATTCCTCGCCGTTCATATTGTCAATGACCTTCCCCGAAGCAGGCCCGTTTTCAGGCACAAAAAGGGTCGCACTGAAATCTCCGTCCATAAAATCGGAATACAATTCAAAGCCCGCTTCGGTTCGCAGGAATCCGGCAGGTTCCAGGCGGTCAATAACAAATCTTTTTCTTCCGAATACTTTTTCCTCTATTGTCATCAGATCACCTGCAGCAGCGTAAAATTTCGGGTCAATTATTAAATGCTTCCACCGCAAACTCGAGTTCCGTGACCAGAAACGATTCATCTTTAGAGTATACGTAGTAGCAGCAGTTTGAGGTAGAAAGCACGATACACTTGCCCCGTTTTTTGTAATTATACTCTGTCTGGACCGATTCGAGCCGTTTGTTTGGAATGTTGAGCGGAAAACTGTCAATGGTAATTCCGGGGTCGTTGTCAAGGGTCAGAGTAAACCCTTCCGCGTTATGGATCATGCGGCCCGTTCCGAGGGGGACGAAACCTTTCTCGTTCGGAAGCGCTTCAACATTTACGGAGACGTCAATGCCCCGGTAACTTCCGTTCTTTACCGCCGCGTCAACTTCTTTTCTCTCGCCCCGGTACCATTCAGGAATACTTATAAGCCTGCCGGATCCGTTGTCCCTCAGATCTCCCTCCTCGGTCAATGTCCAGCGTTTTCCGCACGCGTCGCACCACATCTCCGTGCCCGAACTTCGCATTTTCCCCTTGACCCTGCACGAAACGCACTGGTAGAGAGGAAGATGAAGGCCCAGGGCCCGTTCATTGCCGCGGATCTTTATTCCCTTTTCCTTCTGCCAGGCATATTCATCGTACGCGAGCTTTTCTTCGACGGTGCGCTGTATTTCATCTGCTCCGGCGGCTCTTAGCTCATCAACCGTGTAGACAAGTTCCGCCGTGCTCTCGATTTTCACTTTTCGCCTGTGCTCCTCGTCCCAGAACGGATTTGCCAGATAGGCACCGTGACTGCGTATTATGACGAGCGGCACGTCCAGAAGCTTAGCCAGTCTTCCGAGGTTTTTAGGAAGAGTCGACGTGATCCCTGCGTCGCAATGGCGGGACTCCGGAAATATAATCACAGGCTGTTTAAGCACTTTTAAGGCGTATCTGACGTTGGACAATACCGATACGTCCGCGACGTAGCGCCTCTTCCCTATGCACCCTCCCGCGCGGTAGGGGCCGATACCGTACGCCGCAAATCCCTCCATGTCTGACACGTAATTGCTCCTGTACGGAAAAAGCATTCTCGGGACAATGAAATAATCGAGGAACCCCTGATGCGTCGAATATACCAGGAACGGCGGCTTAATGCCTTTCATACATACTTTTTTCGTCTTCATGCCGCGCGTTGATAGTGCCGCAGCAGCATAGTACAGCGGCATAAGGAGCAGCGATTGCCTTACAGGCCTGCGCTTCATATCGAAAGGCGTCATATCTTTCTTTTTATTAACAAGTCCCATAATCAAGATTACAGTTCTTTAACAAGATCAATATTTTAATTTATTATTCGTTCATAAAGCGGATCGTACTCATAAATTTTTCGACCTGAGCGTCGTCGGTGCGGTTTTCCGCCGGCTTCGCGCTTCCTGTCCCGTTTGCAGAAGGAACGACCTCTTTTGCGGCTTTTCCGCAGGAGACTAATGCACCAAGCAGCAGAATTATCGCCAGAAATAAGCAACACTTTTTCAACGTTATGCAATCCTTTCTTTATAAACACTCAGGCGAGTTGCACCCTAACCGTTACGCAGATATTTTAGTGCCCGGACACGCGATCCGTTCGGCAACTTAATTGCAATTATAGATTGCGGGCTCTTTGTTGTCAACAAATCTGGTTTACCCGGTTTACGTATCACCGTGCCGTCGGGAACCGTGAAGAGACCGAATGAATAGCTTAAGTGAATAAGCCTAGCCCGATTGACATCCGCTCTCGATATAAAATATAATATGACACAGTCCGAAATTGACCGCATCCACACGACTTCACGCAAAGAATAAATACAGGAGAAATGATATGAAAAAAGCCCTCTCACTCATTATTGCCACAGCCTTACTCCCATTGACCGCATGCAGCGGAAAATTACCGGCAGCCTCGCCGACAGATGAACCCGCACCGGACCGGATCGGCACCGGGATCGAGCACGTGGTGATAGTCGGAGTAGATGGAGGCGGAACGTTTTTTAAAGATGCCGTCACCCCGAATCTTGACAAAATCATGGCTGGCGGCGCGGTTACTTACGATTGCCTGACCTCAAACCCGACGATAAGCGCACAATGCTGGGGTTCGATGCTCCATGGAGTTACCCCCGAATTCCATCGCCTCACAAACGGGATACTCGGATCTCAGGAATTCCCTCCGGACAGCGTGTTCCCGTCCGTCTTTCGAATCATCCGTGAAAACATGCCCGACGCGGATCTGGCATCCTTCTGCAACTGGAACCCGATCAATCTCGGAATAATCGAAAACGGGCTCGGCGTTACTAAAGCCACCGCAAACGACGCGGCACTGACAGATATGATCTGCAATTATCTCACAGACCACGACCCCACCCTGCTGTTTATCCAGTTTGATGAAGTTGACGGCGCCGGGCACAGAAACGGTTACGGTACAAAAGGTCACCTCAAGCAACTGGAGACCACGGACGGATATATCGGGAGGATCCACGAAACTTTAGAAAAGCGCGGATTGCTCGATTCTACCCTTTTCATAGTTACGGCAGACCACGGCGGGACGAACGACGGAGGGAAAGGCAGTCACGGAGGCTTGTCTGACGCGGAAAAATACGTCATGTTTGCAGCCAAAGGTCCCTCGGTCGAGCCGGGAATAATTAAAGATATGGAAGTGCGCGATGTTCCCGCAATCGTTCTGTACGCTCTCGGTCTCAGCAGCATGCAGCCTGAGACGTGGACTGCGCGAGTACCTTCCGGGTTGTTTAAAGGAGTTGAAGCGTCGGAGCGGAAAACGTACACCGTACAATACGTTTTTGAACACCGGACTCACGAATCAGTTCTCACACCTCAGCTAAACGACTCCCCTGCGGCCCTGTTAGGAGCCGACCGGGTACGTGCATATTTCACGTTCGACGGCAATACTGACGACGCCCTGGGCAGGATCGACTCTAAAGCAAACGGCAAACTCTATTTTGTTGACAACGGCTACTTCGGTAAAGCGGCTAAATTTGACGACGGCTGCGTGTCAATTTCAGATCTTAAATTTGCGAAGAAAAGCTTTTCTATCGCGTTCTGGATGAAGAGCGGCGGCGTAAACGGCGATCCCGCGCTGATTTCGAACAAGGATTGGGCAAGCGGGAATAATCCCGGCTTTGTGCTTTCTTTGCGCCAAAATGACGTGAAATTTAACTTAGGCGACAATGCCCATCGCATGGATTTTGAATGCCCTCTCCCGTTCGACTACGTTGACGGCTGGGTATACGTCGTGCTTGTAATTGACCGCGAGGTCAATGAGGTGCGTATCTCGTACGACTTCGGTTCGTTCGCAAAAATGGCGATCCCGGAGGCCTTGAGAAATGCAGGTATGGACGGTCTTCCGGTCGTCAACATCGGACAGGACGGCACCGGAAAATATCCATCATCACTAACCGCCGAGCTCGATGAATTACTTATCATCGACGGAATTCTTACAGCGGACGACCTTCAATCGCTAAAAAAAGCATATGCCGAGGGCTCATAATGGCGCTCACAGGATCGCAGCGGGTGTTGTCAACTGACTGGCGGAATACGATCAAGCATCCTTTTGTTCTGGTCGAATTGATTTTGTAAAAAGCGTTTGTCTTACCGCTTCTGAGAAATCCGTGTTGTCCCAAATAACCATCTGTTTGGGCCACAACGGAGAAAAACCAATCATTCAAAGAAAAGGAATCATCATTTGTCATAAGCAAGTTTACCTTTCAATCAATTCTCTTCATTTCAAACGAAACACTGTATCGGCATACTTCGTATTGATTATAAATATCAATTGCAGTATTGGCGGACTGCAACAGAGGAGAGCGAAAATGCAATTGCTTCAAGAAATTGTTTTCATCAAGCAGCATCAAATTTTTCTATCTGGTCTAAATAGATACGAAAGTGGATTTATCCCGTCCGAAAGACGGATTTAGTTAAAAAAACCTCGCTTATGGAGAGACTACGTAAGGAAGCAGTCTCTCCATTTGGTTTTTGAATTAATTACAGTGTCAGTCTCTTAACCCGTTCTGCCAGCTCTTTGAAACGCTCATCACCGCGAATCGGGTTGAGCCACGCCCAGCCCGGCTTGCTTGTCAGGCGCTCGTAGTCGATTTCCGGTGTAATGCCCCACATATCGCGGAGTTCGCTACCGCCGCCATTGAAGGTGTAGTAAAGCGCCGTTTTGCGGCGGTCGATTTTGAGTTCCAATGTAGGCAGTGCACGCGTGTTGCTTTTGAGCATTGCGCCGTTGGGGAGGGCATACGCCTGTTCCATCAGCGAAACAGTGTCCTCCAGTGTCTGATACGCCTCTTCCGTTTTGCCGAGCGTCGCGAGATAACAGGTGCGCAATTCTCCCAAGAGGACACGCTGTTCAAGGAAGATGTCCGGTCCCTTTCCGCATGAAATCGGATGCTCTGCGGTCGGCGTTTCATTGTTCAGCCCGTGCAGGAAGTCGAGCAGCAGATTGTTTTTCCAAAACGCGAAATGGACATCGTTCGGCGCTCTCCAGTCCTTCCAACTGATGTTGCCGTTGATCAGTTCGTCGATCATCCTGTAGTTTTTCCGTTGACGGCACACCTCCAGCTTGTCAAATTCGTCACGATAGAGGTAGCGTTCATACAGTAGGGAGTCTCTGGTTGCGTCTTCGCTTGACGCGTAGCGGTCAAGCAGCGCCGGGATATACTGCTCTTCTTCAAGTTGTACAAAGTTTTGGAGCGCAAAGGTTTTGGTATTTGCGTCGGGATTGCACTCGAAAAACGCTTCCGACATCCTGCGCAGCTCGTCTGTCAGTGTGGCGGTTTTCTTTACTTGTGAATACCGAAGGTTGTAGCAAAGATCGTCGAAAGTGTTATTCAGATCATATCCCGCGCGCACGGCGCGCATGATTTCGATCGCACGCTCAGTGTCGTCTTCGCCGAGTTCCGTCAACTCCTTCATCAGGGCTTTGAATTCGGCTTTTTTGTTCTCCTCAGGAATGCCGAAAAGCTCGTCTATCTTCACACTGAAATAGCGCGCGATCATCGGAATCAATTCGACATCCGGGTAGGTGATGCAGTTTTCCCACCGGCTGACCGACTGAAAACTGACACCGAGGGCTTCCGCAAATTTCTCCTGTGTCAGGTTTTTGTTCTTACGCAGCTTGCGGATGTTTTTTCCAAAGTATTCGTTCATATCTTTTCCTTTCGGTTTGTTATTCAGGCGCCTGTGATATTATTGTAACAGAATTCATCAGCAAAATGAATATCTCGTTACGTGAGAACTATTCTCGTTTTGAGTGAATTGAAATGATTGTCAAGAGACACACATTCTACCGCATGTTTATGAACAATTCAAGTATTCGGGGCTTTCGCCAGTCCAATTCCGGACAAAACCCCTCAAATCAAATTTCGTATCTATTTATTCTGATGTTTTTCGGGGAAAGTCCGGTCGTTGAAGAGCGGTGAAAACCGATGGAAAAGTGGTGTTTTTTGGGGAAAAAACGGCGAAAACCCGGGCTGTTCCCGGGTTTTATTGATTTCGTATCTATTTAGACTGTAAATCATGTGAATCACGTACCATTTAGATACGAAATTGGCTCGTCGAACCGGTTTTTCAGCCTTCCCATGCGATTTTATAGCTTTTCCCGGGGTTTTTACCGTAGTTTCGTATCTATTTGGACCACATAGGACTTTTTTCATCCGGTCTTATTAGATACGAATTTCATTTCTATCTGGTCTTAATAGGCACGAAATTGAGATTCCGAAACAGATAATCTAATTGGCGATATTGTTTTCTGAAAACCTTTTTAATGCAAAGAAGATGTTTCAGCGGAATCGCTATCCTCTGGGGCAATTCATCCACACTTGTGACACAACGGAACAAATAGTTGTAAGTTTTTGTGCTTCTGTCTGAGTCTCCCTCAAAAAACATTCCTTTCGTTGTTGCAATGTCATGAAGAAGATTCCATCTTTCCAGAACCGCTCCATAATCTAACGGATTAGCAAGCTCCTCATTAAAATCATAAGTGTATATCTCATCGCACTTTAAACCGGAGTTTGCTTTCGCAGAATCAATTGCCGAAAACGAACCGTTTTCGAAGACAGGAACGCAGTATTCGTTGTCATACAGCAGGTATGCCGATTGATTTTTCCAAATGACGCTTACGATCGATTTGTTGTCAACGCGGTTGGAATTATTATCGCCGAACACCTTTATCACGGTAATCTTGCCGATGATATGTGCATTGAATTCTGCCAGCGACTCCGCAGGCACCCATAGTTCCTGATGTAGGTGATTGCCAACGGTATGCACTTCGAACTGCGAACCGTAGGTGTTGTCGATCTCGAAACGCGTGACGTAACCCAAACCGTCTCCGGTTTTTGCATTCCACTTTCCCGCAATCTCACAGGCGTATTGTTCGTTCAGGACCGGATAAAAAATCGGCTGCTCCGGCAATCTAGGCGGGAACTCCTTGTCGCCGCTTTTATGGATCAATTCAAGTTCGGCTGTGCCAACCGGTCTATACAATATCATTCTTCAAACTTCCTTTGTAATAGCTCTTTCCGTAAATCTGTACCGTATTTCTTGTCATAATTGGAGAATTCTATTCTCAACGCCTTTTTCAAATTTTTGCACCCATCGGACAGAAAAATCGGGACATTGTGAAGCGCATACGCAAGAGCATAAACCTGATTATAATCTCCGTCATTAATACATTTAAGCAGTTTGTCAAAAGCGTTTTTCAAAAAAGAATAAGGATAGTCTTCTTTAATAGATCTGATTCCGTAGGTGTATATATTGTCAACAAAGGCAAACTCGAAAAGATCCCGATCCAGATTGTCTGTTTCGCGGATCTTTTTCCGGACGATGTTGCTGTCAACATCATTTCCGTTTTGCGGAGCAGAAATAATATCGATAACCGATTGAACGATCTCAGCATTGCACTCGTTTTGCGGTTTTAAACGAATGGCAATCAGAATCGAGTAAACGTCGTAGAAATCATAATTGGTTATAAGCAAGTTGTTCACCTCCCGGTTGCTTTGTTTTTCGGAAAACTTTTTAAAAACGATCTGCATTCCGGAGTGTTTCGCAACACATCTTTTACGTTATGGCGGTCAAGCACGTTTTGAATTCTGCTTACGAATCCCGGCTTTGAAAGTTTTATCGCATTTTCGTATGCTTCGCGAGCTTCTGCCGATTTGCCGTAATGCAGTAAAATAATCATTTTAGCAACATACAACCTGAATTCATTGTTCACAAAAGCTTTTTGAAAATCGTCAATACCATTAAACGCATTATAATAATCTTCAAGCTGTTTGGAATATGTAAAACTGTCAATATGCAGCAGCATCCACATCAGACTTCCTGCCAGCGTTTGAGAATATGCCAACTGATCTTCTCCAAGAACATCCGATGCACGCAGATACGCTTCGTAAGCCAGTCGATATTGACCATTACGTTCCCGTATCCTGCCGATATAGTCTAGAGCAGAATATGTTGAGAACCAGTCGGAGGGGTATTTGTCAAGGCCCCATTCTATCAGAGCTACCGCCGAATCCGCCCGATTTTCCGGAAACTTAATGGCAGTTATGTAGCAGTGCTGCAGTTTTAAGAAATTGTCGTGCACGCGGCGAAGCAGTCTTTCATATTCTGCAAAGTCGCCCTCTGTAATGCCATTTTTTATTATTCTGTTTTCAAATTCTTCGATTTTGGTCATTTTACAGCCCTCAACTACGTTTGATGTAATTGTTGATAGTTGTCAACGCAACTCCGGATCTACCTGCGGATTGCTCCACTCGTGCTCAAACCAGGCCGGCGTTTCGGTAAAGTACCCGTCAAGCTCGGGAAGCAGCGTGCCTATATATTCATCGGTTACTTTAAAAATGTGTTCAACGAAATCGTCATAGTCTTGCTGCTTTTCCGGAAGGGCTGTAACGAAGAAGAGAGACTTATGAACACCGGGCGCATGGAAGGTCAGGCCGATACGCACTTCAAAAAACTGCGGATGATCGAAAGTGAATACCAGTTCGTTCCCGTTTGGCGTCTTTTTAGTTGCCTCAAACCAGCCGTAGCCTCCGGAACCTTTGTACACGTATCCGCGCTTTTTGGCCTCTCTTTTCAGCGCCGGAGCGGCAGCGCAGACGACGATACCATAACTTTTGCCGCCGCAGGTCAGATCATTGACACGTGCCGCAAAGAAATCGCGTGCCTTATTGACCGCGGGTTTGCACTTATCGCTCAAAAACAGTGCGTGCTCAAGCTCCTCAGGCGTATAAATGACGTCAATGAACTCATTATTGCACCGCTGACCGTTGAGCAGTGTTCGAAAAGCGTCGAAATACGGTTTAGGATCATAGTATACTTCGTCAATTATCTCGTCAATACAAAGAGAAACTTTAGAGCCAAAAACGTTCTTTTCAAGAATGAATCCCGAGCCATAAGGAAGCACACTCTCTGTCTGATGCTTTTCAAATGGCTCTTTATAGGCATGAGGTATACTTTTTCCATGAAAGTCAACGTCAAAATAGCATATCTGCGCATCAGCGCCGTATGTGCGTGCAATTTTCTTCATGAACGGGAGAATGGCTGTTTCGTTGACGCCGGGTTTCCCCATCATGTTTGTTATCACCTGACAATCAAAAGTCCAGCCTCGTTTTACAAGTTCCGGTTCTCCGATCAAAGGAATGTCCTTATAGATCCTCTGACACGGATTGACGCTTCCTTCGAACTCCAATGCTTCGAAATAGTACAAAAAGCTGGCGCTTTTCAGCCCCTGTTCGTCAAGAAACTGATGAATGAGAGCGGGAAGCTCGGCAAACGGCAGCTTTGTCCCGGCTTTAAAATCGTAATAGCGGATCCTTCGCATGATGAACTTACTCCCCGATCTGGCTCCGCATCCATGCCAGATGGGCAGCCATCCATGTATTAAAGTCGTTTCGCATCGCGGAGAGCGTCCGGTATGATCCTGACTGGTAACGGGTGCTCTCCAGCTGATAGAGTTTGTTGTATGCGGCCTCATTGATCTTATCCAGATCGGCGTTGACGGCAGCGGTC
>JAEEGL013784656.1_pt1 | contig 14108 bp, 9 predicted proteins | sample 9134231 | NCBI WGS metagenome assembly JAEEGL01 (sample SAMN16246548, study PRJNA631951) | gut metagenome | biome: gut microbiome; feature: rumen; material: fiber-attached | host: Bos | place: Iran: Karaj | collected 2018-10 | reverse complement strand
GCAAAATGTACGCCATCGAAACCGCAAAACTGTCCTCCAAGGGGCAAATGGTCATTCCCGATTCCTTCCGCAAGCGCTATGGCTGGATGCCAGGCGCAACCCTCATGCTCATAGGCACCGGGGATTCACTGGTTATCCAGTCGCTACCGACTCCAGATGATTCCAAGCTGGAAAAGACCATCTCGGAATCGCATACCATGGCCTCCGCTATGGCGGAACGACTTCGTGCCGCCACTGTCCGCCTGAACGAGGTGAAAAGAATCGGCATTTCCCTGCCTGTCGGCATGGAAGACGGCGACGCGAGGAGAAAGGCACTGATGGAGAAGCACGGATGAAGGCGCTGTTCGACATCAATGTCGTTCTCGACATCATAGGGCGACGTGAACCGTTTCTGGAACCAGCGGAAAAGGCATATCTCCATGCGTCCGAGACCGGCGGGAAGCCTTTTCTGCCGGCCCACGCATATGCGACGCTCTTCTACCTTCTTGGGGCAGCCGCGACCCGGAAAAAACGGCAGGCGGCAATGGACTGGGTTTTCGACTCGTTTTTTGTCGCGGCCATCGGCGAAACCGAAATCGCGGCGGCTCGGTCGTATGACATGCCGGATTTTGAAGACGCCATGGTGACCGCCGCTGCCGCTTCTGCCGGTTGCGACGTCATCGTCACGCGCAACGCATCTCATTTTGCATCTTCCTCCGTCCCGGCAATCGCACCTGACGAGTTCAATGCCATGAGGTAGTCCAACATGAAACCACAACCGAAAATTGCCCTCCAGCTCTATTCCATCCACAAGTACACCGATTCCGTCGGACTGGCCAGGACTCTGGCCAACGCGGCGAAGATCGGCTACCGGGGCGTGGAGTTCGCCGGCTACAGGGGGCACTCCGCATCCGAAATCCGCAAGATGCTCGCGGACAACGGGCTCGTCGCGTGCGGCACCCACGTGGGCCGCGCCGCGCTTGCCGGGGACGAACTTGCGCGATCGTGCGAGTTCTGCCGCGAATGCGGATTCGACCTCCTCGTCTGTCCTGGCGGCGGGAATCTGCCCGGCGACGACTGGACCGGCTCGTTCGACGACTGGATGAAGTTCGTCACGGACTTCTACGCCAAGGCCGCCGACCGGGCCGCCGCCTTCGGCTGCCGCGTCGGGCTCCACAACCACGCCTGGGAGTTCGAGCGAACGCTCTCCGACGGCACGACCTACTGGGACTACTTCTTCGCCAACACGCCTCGCAACGTCTGCATGGAGCAGGACGTCGGCTGGACGACCTTCGCCGGACACGACCCGTGCGAGCAGTTCGCGAAGTATCCGGGGCGTTCCCCGACGCTGCACGCGAAGGAGAACGGGACGGACGAACCCGGCTTCGATGCCATCCTCGGCCGTCCGGCCGCAGGGAAACCGGGTGTAAATTGGGCGGGGCTTATTCCCGTTGCGGAGAAGGACGGCGTCGAATGGTTCGTGGTCGAATGCGAACGCCACTTCGATTCGCTCGAAGCCATTACCCCGTCGTTTGAATTCCTCTCCGCCGCGATGGCATAGGCCGCCCATCGGTGGATTTGTTTCTAAAATCGTCGGTTGATTTGTTTCCATTTGCATGGCATGAAAGAGTAGAATTGACGGCGTTTCCAGGTGGGGCGGGCCGAGTGGGCCGCCACGCCGCGGAAGCAAATGTTCAAACCAAAAAAGGAACGCCATCATGCGAACCGAATCATTCCGGCGGAACTTCCGCCAATCATGCCGCGCCATGGCCGGCGCGGTGGCACTAGCGCTCGTCGCTACAGCGGCCAGAGCGGACTTCACCCTGACGGGCGACGCCAACTCGGCGACATCAGCCGTCGGCGACGACGACGTGATAACCTTCACCCAGTCGGGAACCCTCACCGTCACGGGCTCCGGCACCGTCGATATCCTCCTTGTCGGCGGCGGCGGTGGCGGCGGGACGCCGGACACAGGCAACAGCCGCCGCGCCGGCGGCGGAGGCGCTGGCGGTCTGGTTTACAAGCGGTCATTCGCAGTCACCGGCGGCGAATACGCCGTGATCATTGGCGCGGGCGGCGCCGTTGACATGAACGGCGGCGACACGTCGCTTTTCGGCCTCACGGCATACGGCGGCGGACATGGCGCGAAATACAGCACCGGCCCCGGCGGGGACGGCGGTTCGGGCGGCGGCGGCGCTCAGCCGTGGAACACGCCTTGCGAAGGCGGCAAGGCCGTCCATGCCTCGGAGGACAACATCGGCCATGACGGCGGCACACCTGCCGGGAACTACGTCCCAGGCGGTGGCGGCGGAGCCGGTTCGTCCCCGACCAAACGCGCCGACACATCCGGCAACGAGGTGGTCATCGGCTCGGCGGAGGACAACACCCAATGGCCACAGTGCGGCGGCGACGGCATGGCCATCAACATAACGGGGCAGTCCGTCTATTATGCGGGCGGCGGCGCGGCCTTCAGGGTCACCTACAAGTCGCACGGCGGCCTCGGCGGTGGCGGCGGCTTCGGCACCGGCGAATCCATGACCGGCACCGACGGCCTCGGTGGCGGTGGCGCGGGCGGCTACGCCGGCGGCAGCGGTGTAGCGATCATCCGCTACACGCCGCAGTTTTCCGATTCGGGTTCATTCGCCATCTCCGGCGACGCCAACGCCGAAGAACTGACGCTCCACGACGGCAATGCGCTCGTCTTTAGGCAGAATGGCTCGCTCACCATCACGGGCGGCGGCACTCTTGAAATCCTCGCCGTGGGTGGCGGCGGTGGCGGCAGCGCCACGAACTCCACAGGAGCGGTCGCCACTGGCGGCGGCGCCGGCGGGCTTGTCCACAAGAAGTCGGTCTCCGTCCACGCGGGAACCTACAGCGTCGTAGTCGGCGCGGGCGGCGCGATTGGCGCGAACGGCGGGGATTCGTCTATTCTCGGCATCGTGGCCTACGGCGGCGGGGCCGGTGCCGCAAGCGGCGCGAACAATCCCGGAAACCCTGGCGGCTCTGGTGGCGGCGCGGCACATGCATGGGGGACGGACGCCAGCACGACCATGGCCGGCGGCGCGGCAGCCTACGTCTCGTCCGACAACCTTGGATCCGCCGGAGGCTCCTCCTACTCCTACTACGGCCCCGGCGGCGGTGGCGGAGCCGGTTCGTCGCCAATCTACCGCGACATGGACGGCGAAACGCTCGTCATCGGCTCTGAAAGCGACAACGCCAGCTATCCGCAATGGGGCGGCGACGGCGTGGCCATCGGCATCACGGGCGCATCCATATACTACGCCGGCGGCGGCGCGGCCTTCCGTTCAGGATACAGCCGGCCAAGCGGCGGCCTTGGCGGCGGCGGCGGATATAACGAAAACGGAACCGACGGCCTTGGCGGCGGCGGCTCCGGCAACCACAGGGGCGGAAGCGGCGTGGTGATCGTGCGCCTTCGCCGCTCCGCCCCGGCCGTGGCAAGCGAGGCCGCGACTGGCGGGACGCTCATCCGCGTCGGGAAAGGGTATCGCGCCCACAAGTTCACCGCCAACGGAACCCTGACGGTTCCGAAGTCCATCGTCGCGGACGTGCTGCTCGTGGGCGGCGGCGGTGGCGGCGGGACGCCGGACACAGGCAACAGCCGCCGCGCCGGCGGCGGAGGCGCTGGCGGACTCATCTACACCAATGTCGTCATCGCGGCCGGAACGTATCCCGTCACAATCGGGGCCGGTGGCGCCGTCGATGAAAACGGCGGAAACACGACGGCCTTCGGCTTCACGGCCTTCGGCGGCGGTCATGGCGCGAAATACAGCACCGGCCCCGGCGGGGACGGCGGTTCGGGCGGTGGCGGCGCACAGCCGTGGAACACGCCTTGCGAGGGCGGCAAGGCCGTTTGGGCCGCTTATGGCAACGTCGGCCATGACGGCGGCACACCTGCGGGGAACTACGTCCCAGGCGGTGGCGGCGGAGCCGGTTCGTCCCCGACCAAACGCGCCGACACGTCCGGCAACGAGGTGCTCATCGGTTCGGTGGAGGATAACACCCAATGGCCGCAGTGCGGCGGCGACGGCATGTCCATCGACATAACTGGGCAGCCCGTCCATTACGCGGGCGGCGGCGCGGCCTTCAGGGTCACCTACAAGTCGCACGGAGGCCTCGGCGGTGGCGGGGGCTTCGGCACCGGCGAAACCGCGACCGGCACCGACGGCCTCGGCGGCGGTGGCGCGGGCGTATACGCCGGCGGCAGCGGCGTCGTCATCGTCCGCTACCGCTACGAGCCTGGAACGGTCATTACTGTCAGGTAGTGGTTAGTCGTCAGTAAGCCGAGAGAAGAGCAATGAAGTTTGCACTTGCAGCTGTTGTATTGGCGGCCGCGACAGGCGCGGCCCTCCCGGCTGAATGCCGAGGCGCGGGCAACGGGGACGCCGCCCCTCCCGCGCTCGGCGCCTGCGCCCATGTGACGCGTGCCGAGTGGTCGGGGCGCGAGCGGACGTTCGCAATGATGCGCGAGGCGGGGCTTGGCTGGGTTCGCAGCGACTTCGACTGGCGCGCCGTCCAGAAGGAGCCAGACGGACCTTTCGACTGGTCGCGCTATGACGAGATCGTGGACTGCGCGGAGCGGCACGGGATAAAGGTGCTGCCAATCGTCGGTTCGCCGCCGAAGTGGGAGCGCCCCGTCCAGGACCATCCCGACGGCTGGCGCTCCTTCGTCCGCGCCTTTGCGGAACATTACGCGGGGCGCATCGAGGCCGCCGAGATCTGGAACGAGGAGAACATCCCCTCCTTCTGGCCAAACCCCGATCCGGCGGCCTACGCGGAGACCCTCCGCATCGCGGCGGAGGAGATACGCGCCGCCGCGCCGGACATGAAGATAGTCATTGGCGGACTCGCCGGCGGACGCCCGCACGCATTCGTCGAGGCGCTTTACGCCTCCGGGGCCGCGCCGCACTTCGACGCGATGGCCTTCCATCCATATTCGTGGCCAAATCCGCCGGATGTTCCGCTTGCCGCGCAAATCAGGGAATTGCGGGCGATCATGGCGAAGCATGGCGACGGCGGCAAGCCCATCTGGATCACCGAGCATGGCTGGCCGACGCACCGCGCATCCATTCCTGCGCGGGACATGCTTTTCGCCGGTCTGCGCGTTGCGGCGCCGGAACGTGTCGCATGGCGCGTCGCCTACGCCGACGCGCACGGCGACGTTGAGGCGGGGCGCCCGATTGCCGGGGAAATCGCCACGGCGCTTCCCGAAGGTTCGACGACGGAGTCCTGCGGAGGGGCGGACTTTGCGAGGCGGCTCGACTCCGGCGAATTCGACGCGGTGGTTTATCCCTTCACTGAAGACTTCCCACTTGACACCTTCGACGCCGTGGCGCGGTTCGTCGAGCGCGGCGGGGTGCTTGTCGATTTCGGCGGCTGCCCCATGTATTACCCCTTTGAGGGTGAGGCATTGAAGGAGCAGTTACCAGACAGGGCGCCTGTGCGCGAGGAGGCATGGCGCCGGCTCGGCATCGAGGTGCTGTTCCCCACAAGGGAGAATGGCCTTTCGGGCCTGGAGCGCGTCTTCGCCACGGACGAAGCCATTGGCGCCGGGATGAACCGCGACCCGAACGGCCTCCAATGCAGCCGCTTCTTCGGTCGCGGGCTATTGCGCGACGGGGATGAAATGGTGGCGCTGGCAACGGCGGACAATGCCATCGGCGCTTGCGTGATCCGTCGCCGGGAGGGCGGTGCGCTCATCCTCGCCGGCTGCGGCGGCGACAAAGGCGGCCTCACCGAAAAACAGCAGGCTGACTACCTTCTGCGCTCCATCGAAATCGCGGCTCGCGAGGGCGTGGAAGCCTACTTCATCTTCGAGTTCCGCGCCCCGGAAACCGACCCATACTACTCCGAACACAACTTCGGCATCGTCCATGACGACTTCTCGCCCAAGGAAGCCTACCGTGCATTGCGGAGACGCTTTTCAGAATAGGAGCAGAGCCGATGATTATTCGCAAATCCCAATTGTTCACAAATCTTCATCGCCCACGAATCTTCATTGCCCTGGCGGCCGCTGCGGTGACGACTAGCGCGACCCGCCAGGCTGCGGCGGACAACGCCGCCTTCGGCGTCTGCGAGCACATCGCCGTGCCGTCGTCGCACATGTCATCCGGCGAATACACTAACCGCGTGGCGATGCTGAACTACTGCGCCGCCGCAGGAATCGGGATGGTTCGCACAGATTTCCGCTGGCGGCTTTGCTGGTCATCGGGCAATTCCGACTGGTCTTGGACTTACACCGATAACGCGATGGCGGACGCAGAGCGGCGCGGCGTGGAGATTCTGCCACTCCTCATGGGCGACAACCCAGTCTCCGGCGCAAAGGCATACGCGGATCTCGACAACTGGGCCGAGTTCGTGCGGCAGGTTGTCACGCGCTACCGGGGCCGCATTTCGGCGGTGGAGGTCTGGAACGAATGGAACCATCCGACCTTCTGGGGCGGAACCGTCGCGCAGTATGCGCGGCTGCTGGAACGCACGGCCGCAGTGATTCGCGCCGCCGATCCGTCCATCCGCGTCGTGATGGGCGGCGTGGCCGGCGACGATCTGGCGTCAATCGGGGCGTTGTGCCGCGAGGTCGCCGCCGGGACGTTCGATGTGGCGGCGTTCCACCCATACTGCTACCCCAACTCGCCGACCGCCAACTCAAATTGGCTCGCGAGACGAATCGCCGACCTTCGGACGCTGCTCGACGGCAACGGCTACGCGAGCGTGCCGATTTGGATTACGGAAATCGGCTGGCCGACGCTTGGAGACAATGCCGTCACAGAGTCGCAACAGGCGGCATATCTCACGAACGCCGTGGATATCGCGTTCGCGGCGGGCGTCGAAAAGGTCTTCCCCTACGAGCTGCGGGCGTGGGGCGGCGCGGCGGACGGCGCGGAAGGCTCCTTCGGCATCGTGAACGCGGACAATTCGTCGCGTCCGGCACTCCGCGCCTACCGCGCCTATGTCCGCAAGCGCAAGACCGGCGCTGCCGACCCGATGGCAAACGCCGTTTTCCTTGTCGGCTCGGACGGCTGGGGCGTCCGCTCCTTCGCCGATGGCGCGGGCTGGTCCGACCGCCGCACCCCTCACCCCGACGCCGACTATCTCGTTGACTTCGGCAACCACGGGATGCTCTGGACGCCATCCTCAACCGCGACATTCGGCGGACGTTCGCTGACGCTTGGGCGCGTGAATGACAATGCGGGGAACGTGCGCCAGATTGGCTGGGGGACGACGGCGACCGTCGCCGACCTGCGTCTCGCACACGGCCGATGGGAGCTGACATCGGGCACGGGCGACAGCCGCGAAACCCTCGCCGGGGCCGTGACGGTGCTTTCACCCGCGTCCGCCCCGTTTGAAATCTCCCCGGCCCCGCAGAGTGCTGACCATGCCTTCACGTTGGCGGCGACACTCTGCGGCGCGGCCTTGACGGCTCTCGCCTTCACCGAAGGCGAAACGGAGGCCGACACCCTCGACGCAACCGTTTCCGGCGACGCATCCGCCTTCACGGGGCAATACGTAGCGACCGGCGGCCGCGTCACCCTGCGCCTCGCGTCCGTAGCATTGGCCGGTTGCGGGGCCGCCCCGCGAACCGACGGCGTTGTCTTCTCCAACGGCGCGACGCTCGCGCCGCTCGCCGACGGGCAGATGCTCGCCACGGCCTCGCGCGGATTCTCGTCGGATGGCACCGCCATCATCGACGTGCCGGAAGGCTGGACTTTCACGCTCGCCGTGCCGCTTTCCGGGTCTTTCACGAAGCGCGGCGCGGGAACGCTCGTCCTGGCGGATGGCGTTTCCGGTACGGGCGGCGTGGTCATCGAGGAGGGCGCAGTCCTCCCCGGAAGCGAGGCGGCGGCAGAGCATATCCTGTCCGTCGCCGGCGGGCGCGTCCTTGGGACGCTTGCCGAGGACTCATTTGAAAGCCCCGCCACCGGGACGGCGACCTCCGCGCTTCATGGCTGGACGGGTGGCGGAGCAGTCGCCGCCGGGACGCCAGCTCTCGCCGCCGGAACTGGCTGGCCGCTCCCGGACGCCACCCACGCGAAGGTTCTTCGGCTTGACGGTGAGGCGGCCTCGCGCGACTATGCCGCGTCGGGATCCCAGGAGCGCGCCTCGCTCGACATGCTCGTCCAAGTCAGGCGTTTCAAGGGCGACTGGCGCAATGTGTTCGCAACCGATGATGGCGACGGTCAGGCAAGCGTCGTTTTCGACTCGCAAGGGGCACCGTGGCTGTGGCACGCCGGGGCGGATGGCAATCCCGTTTGGACGCGGCTTGTCGCCAAGCGCCCTTTTGCAAACGGCGACTGGGTGCGCGTCTCGTTCGACTTCGACTATTCGACCAATCAGCAGGGGCTGGCCTTTGTCCAGGTGCGGCTCGACGGTTGGTGCGCCATATCCGCCGCCGGGTGGAAGACGCCCTCCGATTCGACCCGGGGCGGCTCTTGGTTCCGTCTGCCCGCCACGGCTTCCACCCCGAAAACCATTTCGCAACTGTCTTTTGAAGGTGCGCTTGCCCTCGACGACTTCGTCCTCGCGTCGCGTGCCACCTCCGATCCGTCACCGTTCGGGCCGGAGCGGCTTGTCGTCCCGCCAACTGCCATTGTCATCCGATAGACATGCTAGAGCCTTCCTTCCTGCGAGGAGAAACTTCGCCAAGGGTTCGCGGGTACTGACCTCCTGGCATTTTCAAACTTTTTTATCCGGCTTCTTGGACAAACCACATGGAACCATCCCTCTCCACCCTCATCGCCCATCGCGGCGAATCCGCCGACGCACCCGAAAACACCCTTCCCGCATACAGTTTGGCGGTGGAACGCGGCTTCGGCTTCGAATGCGACCTCTACCTCTCACGCGACGGCCGCCTTTTCACATTCCACGACGATACCCTCGCCCGCACCACCGGCGGCGCCGACACGCGCAGGTGCGCCGAGGCGACGTGGGACGAACTCTCGCGCCTTGACGTCGGCGGCTGGGGAAAGTGGAAAGGTTCGCGCTTCGCCGGGACACGTCCGGCGCTTCTGGAGGAAGTGCTTGAACTGGCGCGCGACGGTCGATGCATCTACATCGAAGTCAAGGCTGGACCGGAGGCCGTCGAACCCATCGCCCGCGTTCTCGCCGCCCAGCGTCGCGCGAATCCCGGCAACGTCCTCTTCATCTCCTTCCACGCAGACGTCTGCGCCGCGCTCAAGAAGCGGCTGCCGCAGTACAAGGTCTTCTGGCTTTCCGAAACGCGGGACGCAAAGGGCGAAGCGGTTTCGCCGCGGGACGTCGTCGCCACGCTGCGTCGCATCGGGGCCGATGGCGTGGACATCCACTTCGACCCCGCCGTCCACGACGAGGACTACGTCCGGGAAGTTCGCAACGCCGGCTTCGAGTTCCATGCCTGGGTCGTGAACCACCCTATGAAGACCCTCCTCGTCTTCTGTAGGGGCGGCCAGTCCGTCACTACCGATTGTCCAAAAGCCCAACTGGACGCGATAGCCGCCGAAATCGCATTGCCATGGTAGGGAAAGGCGAAAGGCACGGCGATTTGATATCATGTTCCCGAAATGCCGTCAAAGCCTAGAAAAGTCCTGATGTTCCTGCCGCAGGGCAGAGCCAACGCTTTGCGTATTCTCGCTGGAGTCCGCGATGTGGCAACCGCAAGGCGATGGGATCTTTTTGTCGCCGAGTGTTCCCACCGCATGGATGGCGCTTTCCAATTCATTCGCTCTCCGGGCGGCGGCACAGTAACGGAACTTTTGGACGGAATCCGCCCCGACGGCATTCTGGTCATGGGCAAGGCGATAGACCCCATAATGCTGCAGAGGCCTGGCCGCCGTTCGGTTCCCACGGTTTTCATCGACCGTCCTGCGGCTTCGTCCGCCAAAGGCCGCGAACCCGTATGCGTCTTCGGCGACGCGGATTCGTACGCGCGGCTGGCGGCCCATGAACTCTTCCGCACGGGATTCTGCGACTACGCATTTCTCCCATGGCCTGGCGATCCGCCATGGAGCCGCGAGCGCTGCGAGTGCTTTTCCGGCATTGTCGTCCGGGAAGGCAAGTCGTTCCATCCGTTCCGTCCGCCTCGTGGCGGCGCAGCGACCGACCTCGTGGCGCACGTCGCCCCGTTCCTGGAGTCGCTGCCGAAGCCCTGCGGCATCTTCGCCGCGAACGACGGCCTTGGCGAGGCCGCCCTGCGCGTCTGCGCGACGCACGGCTGGGCCGTCCCGCAGGATATCGCGGTCATCGGGGTTGACAACATGGATTTCATCTGCGAGACGACCAGGCCGACGCTTTCAAGCATTTGCCGAAACCTTGAGGGGGACGGACGCGCTGCGGCGGAACTTCTCTCTGAATGGATGGAATCGCCGGGGCGCCGTCCGCGCCCGCGCGCCACGCAAGCACTTTGCGTGGCGCGGCGCGCGTCGTCGTTTTTCCTTCCGGACATCCGCGTCGCCCGCGCAATGGAATTCATCCGCGTCCACGCCTGCGAGGAGGGGTTCGCCCCGCCGAAAGTCGTCTGGTCGATGGGGCTTGGCCGTTCGCAGACCGATCTGCTTTTCCGCCGTGTCCTGGGGCGCTCGGTTCTCGACGCCATCCACGACGCCCGCATTGTCCGCGCCCAGGACCTGCTACGCGCAGGGAAGTCCGCGTCATACGTCGCCGACACCTGCGGCTACGGCTCGCTTGTGGATTTTCGCCGCGTCTTCAAGCAGCGCGTTGGCACCACCGTCCGCAAGTGGACCATAGCGGCGCGCAATGCGTAGCCATACCGCGAGAATAAGGAGAAGTGCAAAATGACAAAACCTGCAAAGGGAAAAACGCTTTCATTCTTGGCGGCCGCTGCGGCTCTGGCTGCGGCGTTGCCGTGCGCTGCCGCCTACGTGCGCGGGGAATTGGTCTGGGAATGCGGCTTTGCGCCTGACGAGGCAGAGCGGGTCGGCGTGGCCGGGCTTCGTTTCGACGAGTCCGGGTGCGGCGCCGACTATGAGCCGCAAGGCGGCGCGGGCGGCGACGGCGACATTCGCTTCCGCTCCCCGGCGCAGGACTACAGAGACGCTCCCGGGGCCTTTTTCATGGTGGTCAGGTAGGGAAATTCCCCTGCCGAGTCCTGGCATAGGGCTCAACCCTCGGAAGATGCCGCGTCCGTTGCACTTCGCGCGTCCGTGTGGTATCATTAATGGCATGAACGGCATGCCCAAAATCCGACAGCTGACCACCAGCAACTTCGACTTTCCCTCACTGGCAATGAGCGAGGAGAGCAAGTACGTGGACAAAACCGACCTGCTCTACGAGCTCGCCAGGAACAAGGATGATGCGCAGTATTTCATCTCGCGGCCGCGGCGCTTCGGCAAGTCGCTGATGCTCTCCACGCTGAAAGCCATGTTCGAGGGCCGGAAGGATTTGTTCAAGGGGCTGAAGGCTTACGACCTCCCCTGGGAATGCTGGGACAAGCCATACCCCGTTTACAGTTTCACCATGGCTGAAACCAACGGGATGACTTACGCGGAGGTTGAAGGACAGATCGGCAAACTGGTGCGGCGTCTTTGCCGAGAGTCTAAGATACCATTTCCCAAGGACGGAAACATCCCCGGAAAATTCGACGACTTTCTTAAAGCAGCCATCGCGAAATCCCCCACGAACGACACATACCGCCTTGCACCGCCGAACGAGGAAATCCGCCAATCTTTGCGCGACGGCTATATTTCGCGGATTCTCGGCTTCGAGGCAGCCCCGTTCGACACACTTCTTGACCGCGCGAAACGGATGATTGCCGTCGGCGACATACGAGAAGTGGTCGAAACGATGCTTTTCTCGCTCTATGCCCAGGTACCGCCCGACTGGCGGATCAAGGACGAGGCGGAGGCTAAGCGTTACTTCCAGCTCTTCTTCGCCATGCTCGGTGCCGACCCCGCACCCGAGTTCCCCTCGGCGCGCGGCTACGCCGACGCCATCATCCAGCGGCCCACCGCCGTCTTCGTCGTGGAGTTCAAATATCATTGCACCGCCGAAGAGGCGATAAAGCAAATCCGCGACATGGGCTACGCCGACAAATGGCGCGGCGGACCGCGCACCGTAACGCTCGTCGGCGTCAACTTCAACCCCGTTAAGCGCAACATCGACATCCCGATTATCGAGCCGCTTTAGAGTTGTTTCGGTCTCCTTGGGCGTAACCGGGAAGCCCTCCATGAACGAGCGTGGGAACAATGAAACGATGACCGGGCTTCCAACGGGATGTCCGGAGTTCACGGTCGAAGGGCCGCGCGACAACGGAGGAGCCTTAGTTCGCGCCGCCGACTTCGGACTCTTAGAGGCCTCCGACCACAATCAGGTCGCAATCAACGCGGCGCTTGCAGAAGCCAGGCGAATCGGCGCAGCACGCGTCGAGCTCGCCCCCGGCACTTACCGCTGCTTTGACGGCGACGGCATCCACATCGAAGGCTTCGAGGACTTCACGTTCGACGGCAAGGGCGCGACGCTCGTCTTCCGACGCGACCACGCACCGGTCGACGACCAGGCGGCGCAGCTCGACGGCGCGGCGAACATCGAAATCAGGGACTGTGTCCGCACCGCCGTCTGCAACTTCAACATGGACTGGGACTGGGAGTCGAATCCCCTCGCCTTCTGGTGCAAATGCGTCGGCAAACACCTCGACGAGGCGGACAACGCCTCATACGCCGACTTCGAACTGGACCTCCCCCACCCCAGATATCCCCAGCCGGTTCCCATCCAGCTCCTGACCCCCATGGCGTCCGACCGATCCGGGGCCCGTATGGACGGACGGAGTGGCAACCCAGTGTACTTTGGCGCGAGCCTCGGTCACATCGGCACGAAGAGCGAATGGCTCTCGCCCACGCGCCTCCGCCTCTGGCCCTTCGTGCGGCCCGACTACGGACACTTCGCCGAAACGGCGGCCTGGCGCTTCACACCGCAGGCCAACTGCACATGCGTGGAGGGCCTGGATGAAGGCGGCACGTTCGTCCTCTCGCACTGCTACTACGGCCTCAACGGGTTCGTCCTCGACTCCAACCGCCACCTTACGCTACGCGACATCGACCTCTGGTCCTGCCGGGGATTCGGCGTCGAGACGCGCGGCGCGCAGCAGTACTGGCAGCTCGTCAACTTCAATGTCCGGCCCAGGCCTGGCGCAGGGCGCCCCGTCACATCCACGGCCGACGCGCACCACGTGGCGCAGTCGCTCGGCTTCGGCAAGATGATCTCGTGCGAGGTGACGATGAACCAGGACGACCACTTCAACTGCCATGACCGCACCCAGATCGCCTGGACGACAGGGACGCGCTCGGTCGAGGTCGTCAACAACCGGGGCGTCGCCTACACGCTCTTCAAGGTCGGCTCACGAATCAAGCTAAGGCAGGAAGACTTCGCGGACACCGGCTGGGTTGGCGGAATCGTCGCCATCGAAGGCGAGCGCATAACCTTCAACCGAGACCTGCCCGCCCAGACGGGGATGCTCTTCGTGCTGACGGACGCCGACTTCGCAACGGAGAACTTCCTCTTCAAGGACTGCCGCTTCCACAATTCCCCTTGGAGCCGCGGACTTTACAACGGCAACAACGCAACCTTTGATGGCTGCACCTTCGGCCCGATGGTTGGGCGTCCACTCTTCCTGCTCTCCTGCTACACCTACAACGTCTGGTGCGAGGGGATAGGATGCGCGAACATCGTCATCAGGAACTGCCGCTTCGAGAACTGCCTCGACGTCCGGTCAGAGCGCGGCGCCACTGCGCAGATCATGGCGGAGATCGCGATTCCGCCTGACTACGACCCCGAGCCGGACATCCCCATCGCCAACGCCGCGCTCGCGAGGCGCGTGGCGGAGAACAAAGCCGCCAGACGCCGGGTGGAACCGTCCGGCGACGCGCTGCGCGACATCCTTATCGAAAAATGCACCTTCGTCAATCCTCGCGGGTATCTCCTGCGAGCCGTCAATGGCAGCAACATAACCTTCCGTGACAATTCGGTCAAATGGAGCACCCCCTCTGCGACTCTCTCCCATACGCAGGCGAAGTACGAACGTGTGCGCATCGACGCCTTGGCAAAATGTGTTGACATAGGCCTACGACTGGCGCGCGACGCACGTGCTGGACGGGGGAATATGTGCTATACTAGTTTACAAGGTC
>JAEEGL013383504.1_pt1 | contig 14108 bp, 16 predicted proteins | sample 9134231 | NCBI WGS metagenome assembly JAEEGL01 (sample SAMN16246548, study PRJNA631951) | gut metagenome | biome: gut microbiome; feature: rumen; material: fiber-attached | host: Bos | place: Iran: Karaj | collected 2018-10 | reverse complement strand
GGGTTAACGCTATCCAAAATTCAGTCGCCTAAATCAGATCCCGAAAATTTGCACAAGATACCCCTGTAAAATTCGTGCAAATTGCCATATTGCAAAAAATAAAAAAATTTGATAAAATGGTAGTATAGGAGTAGGCTGTTCGACGCGTACCCGCCCGACGCGTTTAGTCAGCTAAACCCCTACGTTTAGTCAACTAAATCTATATGAAAGGAGTGATATACACGAAAGACGCTCTTCGATTCCTCGACGAAGCCGATGTTCAGTACACGCAACCGCTTGTCCTTGATAAAGCATTGTCCGTCCGCCAGTACGTGACTTATATGCTTGCCAGGACTGCCGAGATGTTTGAGTGGGAGAACCTCCCTGACACAATCCCCGGCTACATGTTGGAACGGTATCTCCAGACCCACGGCGCCGTGACGATCTGCCACGCCGAGCCTAAAGACATCCAGTATCGTTTAGATGGAACTAAATCGGGTATATATGCATTCAGAGCTGTTTTCACCGACTTCCCTGACATATATCTCCGTCCCACAGGTTGCATTGTAGCTAACCCTGCTTTGTCGCAGTCCTTGAATCTTACAATCGGGAAAGACTGTGAGATCATCAAGAACGACAGCTATTGCATTGGTCTTTTGCCCCTCCACTATCGTTTTGCAGAACAGCTTGCGGAGAACGACGTATCTATTCGGTCTGCACAGATTAACTCGCGCATTCGTACGGTTATCGGGGCAGGTACGGACAGAGAAAAAGAATCTGCCGAGGAGTATCTGAAACAGATAGAGGCGGGCGAGATCGGCATTATAGCTGAAAACCCGTTTCTTGAGGGTGTCAAGGTTCATCAGGCAGGGTCTGCTCCGCCTAACGCTATTATCCAGTTCATCGAGCTTCAGCAGTATCTCAAAGCTTCGTGGTTCAATGAGATTGGTCTTAACACCAACTTCAATATGAAACGCGAGTATTTGTCTTCCGAGGAGATTGCGGCAAACACCGATATTCTTCTTCCCCTTGTTGATGATATGCTTCACAATCGCGAAACGGCGTGCGAGCGTATCAATGCAATGTTTGGGCTGAATATCTCTGTTCACAAAAACTCTGCGTGGGAGAATAAGACACGCGAAAGCGAAGCGGAGATCGAGGCCATGGAAAACGAAGCTGGAAAGGAGGATAGCGATGACAAAGAACAACCCGCCGATTCTTCTGACTGATACCTTTGCTGACTGGGCGGAAGATAAAGGTATTTTCTCGGAAATGGAGAATCCGCCGTGGGAGGGCGTAGTCGATCCCTCATTGCTGGATATGGATTACTTCGGCAATCATTCCGGCTGGAAGAAGTGCGCGCCTCTTGTTTATCGCCTCATGGATGATGAATATCTCCTCTCCGACAACGCTCGTAAGAAACTCGCAGATTTAGCTCTGGCTAAATTTGGCCCCAACTGGGCTGCTTTGTGGGACACGTATCATATGGAATACGATCCTATTCAAGACTATACGATCGACGAGTACGGCGAGAGCGAGGGCGCGGATTCTCGTTCTAAACAGCGTACGCTTGCCAACACCGAAACTAACTCTGAGACAGGCAGTCTTACACACGGGAAACAGGTGACTCGCAACGGTTCCACGACGCAGAGCGACGATGCGACGGTGAACTATGGTGAGGAAGTGGACGTCAGCACTACTACCGACAACATCACCAATCAGAGTCGTTGGGGATTCAACTCGACAACCGACCCGGTTCCCACTGACAGGGCAGTTCTTGACGGCGAGGGCACCAACGAAACAGTCCATAGCGGCTCCGACACATCCGAACGCGATTTTAGTGAAACTAAATCCGACACGGAAGTAAATTCGGGCACGGATGCGACTACATCTGCAGGAACGCGTCAGAATAACGGTACAGATAATGGTTCTGAAAGCGGAACCGAATCTGGAAGTTATGAAAAGCACATCTCCGGAATTCGCGGGAATTTCTCACGTCAGCAGCTCATTGAACAGGAACGAGCTTTGTGGCTCGAAGATTATTTCGCCCGTATCTATCGCGATTTGGATACGATTTTGGCGTCCATGATCTATAATCGCGAGCATCGAAGCCATCCCTATTATCCGGTAGGGTTTGGATACTATTCTATCTAAGGAGGTACATAAATCATGTACAAAGGCGGATATGTGCTCGTTGATTGTGGCGAGCTCGAACTCAATGACAGCACCACTCAGTCCATTTCTGGTATCTACAAGAGAGCGCAGGCGGCTCTCAAAAGCGGCAAGCCCTGTTACGCCTGCAACTGCCTCATGAACGACGGCCCCTGTTCTCCCGTGTCCGTGGCCGCATGGCAGGAAGATTCCACGACCATCATCGCTACGGGTCATGTTTTTCGGGTGACAATCGAGAGCGACGATGATGTGACCGTCACTAACCTCGTCGCCGGCTAAGTTTAACCCAACTAAATTTCAACATATCTAAGGAGGAAAATTCAAATGGAAATTAAACAGGTAGCCGATTTTGTAAACGGCGCGACTTCCGAGTCCATCGGCGAGTCTGCGGTTCTCAACGAGGATCTGAGCAATGTCGTTGATGTTGGTAACAGCATTTTCAACGCCAGCGCTTTTGATGCTTTCGTCAAATCCCTGGTCAACCACATTGGTCGCGTTGTCTTTGTCAACCGGCCTTACCGCGGCTCTGCTCCGTCTGTCCTTATGGATGCCTGGGAGTATGGGTCTGTTGTGGAGAAAATCGCGAGCGAGATGCCCGACGCGACTGAGAATGAGTCCTGGGAGCTCGAAGACGGTGCGTCCTACGATCCCAATGTCTTCCATCAGCCCAGAGCCGAGGCGAAGTTCTTCAATAAGATGACCACTTTCGAGATCGAGCGCTCTATCACCGAGCGTCAGGTTAAGCAGAGCTTCTCCTCCGCCACCCAGCTCAACGCGTTCGTCTCCATGCTTTTCAATGAGGTGGAGAAGTCCCTCACCGTCAAGAATGATGCTCTGGTCATGCGCACCATCAACAACATGATTGTTGAGACCATGTACGATGCATTCAATGGCGGCGCCATCACCGGCGCTGGTTCTCCCAAGGCGGTCAACCTGCTGTCTCGGTATAACACCCAGTACAGCAAATCCCTCAACGCTGCCCAGGCAGTTCTCGATCCGGAGTTCATTCGCTACGCGGCGTATACCATGGGTCTGTATGTGGATCGTCTGACCCGCATGAGCACCCTTTTCAACGTGGGCGGCAAGGCTCGTTTCACGCCGAAGGATATGCAGCATATCGTGATGCTGTCCGAGTTCCGTGCGGCGGCGGACGTGTTCCTCCAGTCTACCACGTTCCATGACGAGTATACCAAGCTCGTCAACGCCGAAACGGTTCCGTTCTGGCAGGGTTCTGGCACCGACTATGCGTTCTCCAACACCGGAAAGATCGACGCCGTTTCTGCGGCGGGTCACACCCAGACTGTCACTGGCGTTCTGGGGTGCATCTGGGATCGCGACGCTCTTGGCGTTATGAACTTCAACTCTCGCGTGACCACCCAGTATAACGCGAAAGCGGAGTTCACCAACTACTTCTACAAGCGCGATGCGCGCTACTTCAACGATCTCAACGAGAACTTCGTTGTGTTCTTTGTGGCATAATCGCGTTTAGTCAGCTAAAAGACCGGGGGTTTCGCGCTCCCGGTCTTCTTGTAAAGGAGGTATATCAACGTGGGAGTAATTAAAGGCTTTACTGCGTATGCCATAGACTCAGGCGGCAATATTGTCGGAAATCTTGGCCCCTATCTGCTTGTAGCTTTGGACTGGCTTTCAAATAAGAGCACTACAAACATTGATGTGGAGCAGACAACCTATAGATATTTTAGCTTCAACGGATGGGTAACAGACGCGGACGATACCCTTATAGGTAACGCTGTTTCTGATTATGCATCGGAGCAGTCATATCAGCGGTTTTTGTCTATTGCGCCGTTAACAGTGAGAAAGCCGACTACGCAATACCAGGGCTACCGCGTTCGTTTGGCAGGGAATTCGTCGGGCTATTATGCGGAATCCGTCAACACAATTTCAAATCAAGGCTATGTTTCGGGAGACTGGAGATTGTACACCCCGGATGGGACTCTAATCGGACGACATACCGGGGGAGGTTTGTTTCGTGCAGACGTATATAGCATTGTTATGCTAATGCCGCATAATATGTATAACGGGACAATTATTGGAACCGACGCAAGCCTGTTCAGTATTTCATTCAACAACGCCACAACTAATAATGCAAGTTGCCGCATTGCAGCTATATCGGGCGGACTTAGTGCCGGTTTTGTCGCATGGTTTAATGCTCTGACGCGATATGCAGAACCCTCTGACGATCCCTATTCTCCTGGAGGCACAACCGGCCCCGGTGGCGGTACAGGTACGCACGATCCGGGTTCATCCGATCCGATTCTGTTTAACGTGCTCCCGGAGGTTTCGGCAGTCGGAACGGGGTTTCTTTCTCTATGGTCTCCCACTGAACAGCAGATGCTCGATCTTTCCGAGTATATGTGGAATGCCAATCCCCTTACTCTTGATTTTTGGCGAAGACTCATAGCTGACCCGATTCAGCTCATTTACGGTTTGAATATAATCCCATTGTCGCTATATGACGCGGGATTGATTGGCGGAACAGAAAGCGTTGTTGTTGGTATGATAAATACTGGCATCAAAATGGACTATCTGACCAGTCAGTGGGTAGAATTGGATTGCGGTGAGTTAGATATTGAGGAAACATGGGGCGCATATCTTGACTATGATCCCTATACTAAACTCGATATTTATTTGCCTTATATCGGCTACCGACCCCTACGCGTGGATGATTTCATGCCGGGTTCTATTCATGTCAAGTACAAAATTGATCTCCTAACGGGAGCCTGTTGCGCTCAAATTTCGTCAACTAAATCTGACGAACACGGCGACACTCTCGATAGCATTCTTTATCAATTCACTGGAAACTGCGCCACTCAAATTCCGGTTACAGCGACACAATATGCAGACGCGGTTCGCTCTGCTATTAGTCTTGCCGCCGCCATCGGAACCGTCGCTTTGTTGGCTGGAGCCGGGGCGCCCGCGGCGGGAGCAGCAGGTGCGGCTATTATGCCCGGAGTTGATCCTGTGGGTCTCCTCAATTCTCCGGGTATGGTTCCGGTAGACAGCGAACTTTTCGGCACCATGTCGCAGTATAACTTTATGACAGCCGCATCCGATACCGGAGCTGTCTTAAAGTCTGCTGGGGGAACTCTGAAAAACGTGGGTATGATTCACGCCGGGGCTTCTGCTGTCGAGAATGTCATGGGCATTAAGCCGAGTGTACAACGGTCAGGTGCAATTGGAGGTGCCGCGGGTATGTTGGGTACTCAAACTCCGTATCTTATTTTTACTCGCCCGCGCCAAGCTGTTCCCGAAAATCAAAGCAAGTATACCGGCTATCCGTCGTTTATGACCAAACAATTATCAGAGCTTACGGGATTCACCCAGATTCAGTCTATTCATCTTGAGGGTATTCCCTGCACCGCTAATGAACTCGCAGAGATTGACGCTCTGCTCAAATCGGGGGTGATTTTCTAATGTCCTTTACTATTAAAATTCAGAGAATGTCCTCCGAGCCTATTAAGGTAAATAAGGAGATAAGTGATCTTCTGGAGCTTCAAGGAACTCTGCGCGACGGATCAAGTATTGTAGATCCTGTTATTCTTATACAGGATACGGTCGGTTTAGCTCAACTAAATGTGGCAAACTACATGACTATTCCGGAGTTTGGACGAAGTTATTTCATCGGTGACATCGTTTCGGTTCGCACCGGTCTGGTTCAAATCAGCGGGCATACCGATGTATTATCATCGTTCGCCGGCGATTTACTGTTGAACACCGGAATTGTATTCCGGCAGGAAAACGACTGGAACTTGTATCTCAATGATGGCGTTTTGGAAATTTACCAAAATCCCATCGTTGTGACCAAGGAATTTCCGCATGGATTCCAGGGAAAGTCATATGTGCTGGCTCTCGGCGGTCGCGTTGGAGGAACAATCATTCAAGGTTCTGGAGGTCAGAATCTGTATGGCGGTGGCGGTGTTGTCATTGGCTCCGGCGGTGGTGATACGGGTACTGGAAACGGTTCCAAAACACCCTCCGGACTGCTTCAATACGCTCGCGACCATCTGGGATGTCCGTACTGGTGGGGTACATTCGGAAATGTTGCAGACGCTAATCTGTATAACTACAAACGATATACCCAGTATCCCGAATGGTATGCGGGAAAAGAAGCGCAAGGTTACAATTTCGCTCAGGACTATGGTCAGCAAGTTTTCGACTGCGTAGGTCTCGTCAAGGGATATCGCTGGTCGACAAGTTCTACAGGAGTACCGCAATACGTTCCCTCTGAAGACTGGGATGTTGATGGTATGTTCAGCCATTGTGGAGGTCTCCGAGGAGCTATCAACGATGCGGACTGGGTAAGCACTTATAGTCTTTATCCAGGAGTGTTACTCTTTGCACAGGGTAGCGATGGCCGCATGGGTCACGTTGGAGTTTCTGTCGGTGACGGTACGGTCATTCACTGTACTCCGGGAGTGGGGCACACTGGCGTCGTTCAGACCAATATCTCGGTCGGAAGTTGGGACTATTACGGCATTCCCGACTGGTTGAGAATCTCCGGCTCTTACAGTAGCATCCAATAAAAATAGCCCAGGGTTTAGTTGCCTAAATCCTGGGCTTTCTGTTTAGTTTTTGATGCTATAACTGTCGCTCCACATGAGATAGTTTCTGATGATTTCGCCTACTTCGTTGTCAGCGTAGAAGACATTATTTTCTCGGAAAAATTGCATTATGGTTTTGCTAAATTTGTCACTCTGGTGAGTAAGACACATTCGATAATTCCACTTCTCCGATGGCCGCGTTGTATACACAATGTCGCTATCGGGATATTTTATTTCCCCGGTTTTTCGGTGGATGAAAATGAATGGGCCGGTTTCGACGGAAACGCATTCACATTGTAACAGGTCGTCCTCAAATTCAATGAAAAAGACCATTTGAATGTCTTTCGGTTTGAATGAACAGGGTTTGTGCGGATAGATGGCGATTTCCCAAGCGCCCTGTGTAATCATTTGAAGTTCCGGGTTATCGAATGCGAAATATACATCCGATTTTTTCCCGCCGCGCTTAGAGGTTGGCGAACAGTATTCGGCAATTACCTCAAGCCCAGATGCTCCATAATGATATACGTCAACTGTACCTGGTTCTTGCTCTTTAACATGGCTCAGCCCCATTTCTTGAAAATAAGGACAAGACTTATTCACGGTGTTTCCCAGCATTATGATTTTGACATTGTTCCGTTGGCGAACTATGGTAGAAATTACGTTCGTAAACAGGATGAATTCATTAGGAAGATAGCCGTTACGAGAAAGAAATTCGTCGAAGATGATGGTTGTGATACGAGGAAAACTTATTGATTTGTAGTGCTCCATGGAGTTTAAATCAAAAGCGTAGCCTGCGATTTCCTCCGAGATTATCAGTTTACCCTCTTCATCAGCTTTAGTCAGCCTAAATTTATTTCCCGTGTAGTCCATGCCCGTCCAGTTTTGCTTGGATAGTTTTGCAATTTCCCCGTTTTCCGCGTGAGCCGCGAAAAGCTGTGACAACTGTTTCTTTCGGATATCTTCGCCCCAGCGCCGTACATAGGCGAACTGTTCGCCGTTCTTGATAAAATTATCGAGGGCGTAATCCAGCGATGAATATGTTTTACCGTTGGATCGCTCGCCGTATACGACGTAATAATGGGCATTGGGATACCCACGAAGAGTATCCCTAATGTCATAATATTTCATAACCAATCCTTTCGGGCAAGTTCCCACTTAGGCTCGTTGCCCGTTTTCTTGACTTCCATGCGAATGATATCTCCGGGTTTTCCCTCGTAGATGCATTCGTCATATCGCTTAGCGGCATCCTTATAGAATAAGGTGGTTACGATTGTGGTTCCGTTTTTGCTTACCTTATAGATCATTACCATTGCTCCTCTCTGATAGAGAATAGATACCGAATAAATTCGTCTACGGGGTTAAACGAATATTCAGTGCTTTCCATGTGGATGGATGATAGCTCTTCATACTCACCTACGTTTCCGAGATAATCTCGAATCGTTCCTTTGACAGGTTCATCGATGTAGGTGAGCACCAGCCGGCCGGAGAAATCTTTAGGTATAACTAAATTCATGGTGAATAGGTCAAACGGGGAGCAGTCCAATTCCTCTGCACGTTTGAGAAGATACTTCATGCCCATGGATTTATTTACGCCAGCCGCCGTGAGTTGCCACTTTTCGCCCTCACGCCATAGATACCGTTTTGCACCGAGAGTTTTGAACTCATCGTAAATGCCCTCAAACTCCCAGGCGCCCAGAGGCTTTTCTTCTCCGCGATTGTTTTTCGGTTTAGTTTCACTAAAATCAATCCCATGATACTCGCAAGCAATGCGAAGTTTTTCGCTAATGTCCTGGTTGTAAGCTTCGATGTACTTGAAGTGTTTTTCGGGGTTAGTGATTTTAATACTGTCTGTATCCGAATAGATATAGTCGCGGTCTACAGCTCTGATTCCGGAGAATAAGTTGGCTCGTGCATACGCGGTCACCCATACACCCCACGCGTAAAATAGGAAACGGTAAGGGTTGTTATTGTAGCGATTGATTTGCTCTTCCAGGAATTTACCCTCGTCAAAATCCTTGTCGTCATAGTTAGAGTGACAGCCGGTGATATCATTTTCGCTGTATTCGAGATTTTCTCTGACGATATCGGTGACAGTCATTCCATATGCCGAGTTCAGCATCTCTTTCGACAGGAGATAGTTGACTTCCTCGCCTGCAATTCCCTTTAGAACGGTTTTATCTTTGTAGAGCTTGAGAATTGCTTTCACAAATGGTGTGGGGAGATAACCCTTTGGATATGCCACGCAATCGAAGATTCTCACTTTCTCCCAGTCATAGAATCGGGAGTATGTTCTGAAATCCTGCTCGGTGCAGGTTGTTTCCAGATACTTCGCTGTTACGACTCTACCGTTGTCCACCGCAGTTTCTTCAGTGTTGCGACACTTAGAAATAGAAATCGGGTGCTCAATGTCGTTTAGCGGAACTAAATTGGTAAAGGCAACGCGAAACATACAACAGTGAGATTCACAAAGCGCAAACATATCCGCCACGGAGATTTCGCCTACAGGGATTCCCTCGCCCATGGGAAATTTAAACGCTACCATGCAAGCCGGGTATGAGCTGGTAAAGTCGAAGGAGCCAACCCTGTTGTGAATCAAGTTCACCCGGTGGGCATTCGCGTGGGTAAAGCCGCCTTGAAAGCATTCTTTCAGTTCGACATACTCCCACGGCCTCAGTTTTAACGTCTTCATAAGCATCGAAGTTTTCCTCCACTTCTGGAAACATGGCCCTCTTGCAGTACCTCCTGACATATCCCGTCTTGGTGAGCGGTATCTGCCCGATGTTGCCATCCTGTTCGATTTTCTCTTGGATATAACACAGAATAACTTTGATATCGTGTTCGCAGTATTTGAGTTCTTGGTCGGTCAGTGGCGTTCCGGAATGTCGAATGAGTGTATAGTCGAGGTCACCTACCATCTTCTCCGTCTTATATGTGAGCAAGTCTTTCGCTGTATTAGCGAGAGATTTACCCGACAGTTTGAGCGAGCATCTGAATTCGATACACTCGGAGGTAATGGCGTAGACCGGCTTTCTTTCATCCATGAAGAACACTTTAGTCCAACTAAATCGGTTGCGGATGAACTGCCACTCATACGGGAGGTTGTGCACATAGACTACGAGCCGCTTTCTTTCCCGTAAGTCTAAAACTCCCGCGACGCAAGAGAGAAGAGTATCGAGCTGATCCCATGTGCGTCCGTAGGTGATTAGTTGACTAAACTGACCGCCTTCCACATAGCCGATGCCGAAAGTCCACTCGTACATGATAGCGGTTTTTTCTCCGTTGACATAGAAAGAGGATGTTTCGATATCAAAGCCCGCCGGAATATTGAAAAAGGTTTCTTTTTTATTTGTGGTAACGGTGGGTAACTTGTCCTTAACGCGGATTAGTTCACCGATAAAATCCGCATTAGATATCAGGGTTGTATCCGACGTCGGCACGGAAATCCACTCCTCCCGGTTTAAGTTGATAGTCTTCCATCTTTCTTAGAAGTTCTGACAAATCATTCGCCGTGAACGATTTTTTTCTCCAAAACGACATTTCTCCGAGAAACTGCTGGATACGAGTTGATTCGTAATAGAAACGGGGATTCTGATGCATAAATTCCTCATAAGCGGCCCAGAATCTTTTACGCTCTTCTTCGGATTTGAAGCCCGCGGACGAGCCGAAGATGCGATTCTCCTGCTCTTTCCAGACTTTTTTTACTCCGGCCACGGAGGAAGTTTTAGCATTGAGAAAAGTATGATACATTGCGATTTTATGTTGCATGGATTGACGGCTGTCAGAAGAAGTTGCTTTAGTCGGAAGCGAGCCGCCGAGATAACGCTCGAAAGCGAACGACCGGATTCCTTGTTTTTGAAGCGTGTTCATGCGCCGCGCGGTTGCCTCCCGTAATCTCCGTTCCAGAGTGAGAGATTCCCGCTTTGTCAGCTTCGCGATATCCTGCGGAGTTAAGTTAACTAAATCGCTCAGTTTAGCTTTCGCGATTGTTTTCCCATTGATTTTCATGGCGACCTCCAAAGCCAAAATTAGAGGGGTAGCGAGAAAACTACCCCTCTTTAGTCGGAGCTAAATTACACGACGTCGATTTTGGTGATGTTGTTGCCGGAACGAGTCTTGCCCTTGGAGAAACGGAACTTCACGCCGCCGGACTCAGCGAGAGCCGCCGAGCACTCCTCGAAGTCGCCGTCGAACTCCGCGGCCCACACCTGGAAAACCTTGGCGAGCAGGGCACCACCCAGATAGAACTTGTCGGGCATTTCCTCGAAGCTGATGACCGGATAGGTCTTGTCGACGCCATCCTTGGGGTCGCGGGTGGTGATGAAGTCGAACGCGATGACCGTCAGCTCCTTGTTGTACAGTTCATCGGTCTCGACCTTGTCGCGGTTCTCCATGAGGGGAGAGAGGGAGAGTTCCTTGCTGGCCGCCGCCTTGAAATTGAAGTTAGACATGATATGTTTCCTTTCTGGGCCTTTATGGGGGTACCGCCCTAATAAAACTTTTGATAGTCTTGATACAAGAACTTCTGTGTAGATTTCTAATTGAACTTTTTCGAGCGCTGACTCGGCGTGTTCATACAGTTGCTTTACTGTCATTTTAGTCAGCTAAATTCGGCAAGTAGGATGTTAGACAGGCGGTGAGTGTTCCGCAATTTCTGCAGAACCCACAGTTCATCTCATTCTGAACGAAGCTGATCTTCTTGTCTTCTACGGGCATCCTAAATGCGCTGGACATACGAACTACTTGTTCGGGGTCGGGAGGGATTTTAATCCCACAGTTTGCACAGTACATAGACGCCTCCGTTTAGTCAGCTAAACTATTGCGTAAGAACTTCTCAAGCTCTGCGTTGAGTTCTTCCTGCCAGTTTTCGAGATTGTCGGAAATGCAATAGATTCCGTCAAGAAACGGAGTGTCTTGGATCTCAGGGGCATATGCGATTATTGCGGACACGGTTTTCTCAATATCCTTTTCGAGCTTTTTCGAGAAAGTTCTGAGTGCTTTAATAGCCTCGATATTACGGGGAGGATAATTCCGCTGCATCTGCTTGAGCGCATAGCTGGTGGGGCCGTGAGTTCTCTTCCCGCTTTCAACATCTCTGACTTTGCGGATAATCTGACGGATGTAGGGAGCACCGATTCCGTAAATTTCGGAAAGTTCTGGTGCCGTATAGCCCAGCGTTTCATGGGCATAATAGATGATAACATCGCGCATGGAATTCTTATTCATAATACTACCTCCATTTAGTTGTCACTAAATACTGCTAAATAGTCAACGTCGCCTTTCTTGAGTTGCTGTTCGGTAAACGCGACAATCTGCCGAACCCGTTCAGTTGATACTCCTGCGAGTTGCGCTAAACGCACATACGATACTCCCTTTTGGCGCGCCCTGTAAATACGCAGGTTTCGCTCAATATTACAATCGGGGCGCATCGCTATCACCGCCTTTTTTTTTTTTTTTTTTTTTTTTTTGGATTTAGTCGACTAAACCCTCGGCCTTGAGACAGTCGTAGCAGAGATATCCAATGTCTTCAACAAAATAGAGAAAACAACACCAGAAAATGTGTCCGCATCTGACGCATCTTCCCTGCCCATTCCCAGGGTGCCGCTTGTACTTCATGGAATCACCTCCTTGTGTACGGGTATCCGCTTATCCACGTATCCGTGTGCGCATGTATCCATGTACATTTGTATACAATTACACGATTTAGTCAGCTAAAGTTGCCGGGTCAAGAAAAGACGGGGGACGAATCCCCCGCCTTTTCCCGTAAGGGGCGCGTTACTTCTGCGCCGCCTCAAGTTCGGCAATCTTCGCCATAAGTGCGGCGATTGTGTCGTTCTGCGCTTTGATAGTGTCAGCGGCGGCACTGTCGCCCTTTTCCGTCTTCGTCTTCGCCTTTGCCGCTGGGAAGTAGACGACTTTCGCCATGGCGTTCGCGGAAGCGGCAAACAAGCCCTTGCCCGCCGTCTTCTTCTTCCCATTATCCAGTTCAGCATGAGGATTGAAGCGCCCCATGCGGTCATCCTCAAAGCCAGCGGCGAACTCTGTCGCCTCTGGCGCGTCCACATCATAAATGCACTTGCCAAGCGCAAGGGCGATAGCGGCGCGGATTTCATCCTCTGTCGCCCCGTGGAATGTGGCGGTATACTTACACGGTTTATCACCGTCAAGTCCGCTTACGGCAATGACAGAGCCGTCATAGAGCTTTGCCAGCTTTGCGCCGCCGTCTTCTTCTTCGCCGTCCGTAAGCGACTTCTGCGCGTCTACCCACGCGCGGATATCGCTATTGGTCATGCTGGATTTAAGCTCGCCCCGGTCAATACCGCCTTGGATTGCATCATTGGTAATGCCGCCTCGGATAAACTCATACAGACCGGACGGGCCAAACCATTCTTTGACCGCCGGGGCATCCTCATTGCAATAGAATTGCTCAGCGGCGGAACGGTAGTTAGTGGCACTGGAAGCGCCCAAATTGAAGAGAACGCCAGCCAGTTCCTTGAACGTTTTGAAGCCCGCCTTTTTAACGGCTTCCTTGTCTTCTGCAATGTGATAGAGGGCGATTGCACGCTGAATCGCAAGGCGCGTAGCCTCTTCGCCGTGGGCTTTTGCGAAGTCATTGGCAAGGGCGATTGCCTTGTCAATTTCCGCACGGACGGCGGGGGAAAACGGGGCGATAACGTCCTTAACGTCTTTGCGGGAAATGGTGGTGAGTTCAGTGTTAGCCATGGTATATTCCTTTCTGTCTTAAAGGGCGACAACCCTATATAAATGTGTTTAGTTAGCTAAATCCGCGTAGCGTCCCCGGTGGACGCGCCGCGCCCCGCAATCCGCGCACGCGCGCAGAGGCGGCAGAGCCTCACCGGGATTGTTAAAAGTTTAACAATCCCCCCGTCCCCCCGGATGAATACCGGATGCATATTCTATTGACAAGGTGCCCTTTACGCGCGTAGTATGACGTCAAAAATGCCTAATTGCAATATCTAAAACGTCAAAATAAACATTGTGAAATTGTGCAATATGCGAAGGGAATTAACATATATGTAAAAATGCATATTGATAAACTGGGCAGATTGACGGCATTTGTAAAATATTGTGTTGCCATAATAGACGAAAGAATTGCTATACGTCCGGGGGGTATGCGTTTTTCGTTGGAAGTATTTGTAAACAGTATTCATTATTTGCCAAATTATTCATTATTTCATGCATATATACACTGTGATAATATATTAACAAGCTTATTGAACAAAACGGGGTTATGCAAATATGTTATAGCGTTATGCGCTTGCGCTGAATTTAGTTGACTGAATATTTATGCATTTTAGGTGCATAATTATTCATCCATGACTGGACTATCCAATTTTTAATTACTTTCGCTTGCTGAAGTTTGGGTAGTATTGACCC
>JAEEGL011543716.1_pt1 | contig 14108 bp, 10 predicted proteins | sample 9134231 | NCBI WGS metagenome assembly JAEEGL01 (sample SAMN16246548, study PRJNA631951) | gut metagenome | biome: gut microbiome; feature: rumen; material: fiber-attached | host: Bos | place: Iran: Karaj | collected 2018-10 | reverse complement strand
CTGTCTTTGGGATCGATGAGCGCGAGCTCCGCCGGACCTTCACGCCCTTTCGGGTCCGAGTCCCTGAAGGGGACTTGCGTTTATTATACGAAAAAGGACCTGTCCTCTGACAAGTCCCCCTTCGTGGTATTTGGTGCACCATCAGGGACTCGAACCCTGGGCACCCTGATTAAGAGTCAGGTGCTCTACCAACTGAGCTAATGGTGCGTGTTCTTGCGAACATTGATAATATAGCACCGGGTCTGACCCTTGTCAACAAAAAGATTGCGTAAATCCGAAATAATTATATCCCAAGGCACCATAGTCCGCGGCAGCCTACAGCGGGAACTTCGCGAACCACTGCAGCTGCTCCCGCATGAAGGTCGTGTTGGCGAGGCCGTGCTGGGCGCCCTCGAAGATGACCAGCTTGTAGTCCTCGCCTTCGGTCTTCCCCGCCGCCTTGAGAGCGTCGGCCATATCGTAGGCCTGCTGCGGGATGACCCTGACGTCGGCCGTGCCCTGGCCTATCAGCAGGGGCACGTTTATCTGGTCCGCCCAGCGGGTCGCGGAGCGCCGGTCGAACTCCCGCGGCAGCTGATCGGGACCGCCTCCCACGAGCTCGTGATAGACCTGCGCCATGTCGGCGCCCCTGGCGTACATGATGTACGAGTCCGCGAGGCCCGAGTTGACGGAGCAGGCCCTGATCTTATCGCCGTAGTCCTGGCAGGCCCGGTAGGCCATCATGCCCCCGCGCGAGAAGCCGGCCAGATAGACCTGCTCTCCCCTGACGAAGGGCATCTCAAGAGCGATATCGATGAGGGCTCCCACGTCCTGCACATCGTCGCCGCCGAAATCCTCGCGGCCGGTGCCGCCCATGTTGCCGCGGTACTGGGAACCGAAGGCGGCATAGCCGGTGACGGCCTGCTTGCAGAGCTCAAGGGGCGTGAGGGCCGAAAAATCGCGGTTGCCGCCCCGGCAGTAGACGAGAGCGGGCATGCCCTCTTCGGGAAAGCTGAGTTCGTCTCCCACGTCTTTGGAGGGGATGGCCACATAGCCCGTGACCTCGAACTCGCCCGACTTGTATCTTACGGACCAGCATCTGACGCGGCCGGCGTACTGATCGGGAGCCTCTATGGGCTCGGCCTCGAGCATGGCGCCGCTTTTCAGGAGCTCTGCCGCGACGTCAAAGCTCACGGTCTTGGGCTCTTCTTTGGCGGGCTCGGGGGTCCCGGGAGCCTCGGGATCCGCCGGCTTGGGCAGGACCGGCTGCGGGGCCTGCGGCTGATCTGCCTGCTGCCCCGGGGGGACGGTGATCGCGACGGGCTGAGCCTCGCCGCTGGCGGGAGGAGGCGCCGCTTCGCCGCTCTCCTGCGGCCTGGCCAGGGAAGGATCGGGAGCGACGGGCCTTACGGCCGCGCTCTCGACGGGAAGGCTCTGCGCCGGCGCTTCCTCAGCCGCCAAAGGGGCAAGGTATACGCCGAGGGCGACGCAGAGCAGGCATGTGATGGTCTGGAGTATCGATCTGTTCATTTTTCAAGTGTGTAGCTATCGTTATATAACAATCGTTTTGCAACTCTGAGGCGCTGCTGTTCTGATATCTGATACGGAAACGCCGGGCCATACAGGTACAGAAGGTACCGGACCTGTCACGTCGTCTTTCCCGGCGGCCGGACAGCCATTTTGAAACTTTTGCGCGTTTCTGGGGGCAAATAGTTTCAAAAATTTCCCCGCGCAGGAGCGGACGGCCCCAAGCATTGGAAGATCCCGACGCTTTTGATTCCGGGATAACGTATTTTCGCAGCTGTTGCTATCCCCAAAAGACATCTGCGAGCCGAAAAGTAACGTTCTTTCCGCTTAGGGCCTGACGATCAAGCTTTCCAAAGCCGGAAATTACGAACAAAATGGCAGATCTCGCGCTAAAAGCTTCAAAATCGCGATCCCACAGCCTCGCGGCCATCTCCGGACGGGTCCAGGAGAGCTTTGCCGCCCGGTCGGCGCGACCCGCGGAAGTCCCCCTCTCGCAGCGGGCATGCATGGCCGCCCCGAATGCCCGAACGGTGGGGATCTTTACATTCCTGCGGATCCCGCGCGGCGCCGAAGACCCGCGCGATGAGGCGCCGGCGAAAACCGCAATACAAAAGCCGCGGGCAGCGCCTGGCTGCCCACGGCCCGGAGATCAGTACAGCGCCATGTCGGACATTCTTTCGGGCGTTCCCTCGTAGATCTTTACGATCTCTGCGGGCGCGAACTTCTTGTTGATGACCACCGAGACGACGAAATCGTCGAACCAGTCGTCAGCCATCACGTAGTAACCGTTCTTGCCCATCTCCCTGCCGTAGCTGTTCTGGACCTTCCAGCGGTCGGGCTTTCCGGACCCGTCCAGATTCACGCCGCAGAAGGCCATGATATGGGTGCCTTTGATGTTCTTGTAGGCGATGTTGTCCTTCTTGGACATGGAGGCGACCTCGCAGCCCATCATCTCGTCGAGCAGGTAGAGGTCTCTCGCCATGTAGCCCTGCGCCTTGTTGGAGAGCTTGGCCACGTCGCAGCCCATCACGACCTGTTCGCCGCCCTTGAGCTGGGCGATGACCAGCTGCTTGATGGTCTCGACGTCGAGATTGAGCATCACGTCGTGTCCCGGCGTCAGTTCGTCCCTGGTGACGTAGGTCTTGCCGAAGGCGTACTTGTCGGAGGGATGGCTGATGACGAACATGTAGTCGTCGTTGTCTATGCCCAGAGCCTGCCAGAAGCTCATCGGCGTCATGCCCTCCATCAGGACCCAGCTGCCGTCGGTCTTCTCGTAGCCGAAGTCGAAGGTCTTGGGAGGAGCGCCCACGAGGCGGCAGAGCATGCCGTAGATATCGGCCAGCTCCTTCTCCTTGATCGCGTAGACGGCGTCGTCACCTGCGCCCTCCGCTCTGGCGTTCCTCATGTTGCGTACCGCGAGCCTGAGCTTGGCGGCCAGCAGGCGGGTGACGTAGCGGGTGTCGCCCGAGACCTGGGCGTCGGGCATCGCCGACTTGGGGACGACGCCGTATTTATCCATCAGGTCGGCGCAGGTGGTCCACTGGCCGTTGTCCATGATGGGGTTCCTGAGCATGCCTATGACCTTGGGCGAATCGAGGGGCTCGTCTATCATCTTTATGGCGCGGTTGAGGAAGCGGTTGGACTTCTCCAGCTGGTCGTAGAAGTAGATGTAGTCCTCGGAGAGCTCGAAGCCCCTGTCCTTCATGTCGAGCTTTTCGATCGCGTGCTGGCGCACGTTGTTTAAGGAGGCGAAGGCCCAGCACCTGAGGCTGGTGACCTGGTCGGTCACATTGCCGTCCCAGACGTCCACCGAGAAGGTGAAGGGCAGTCTCTTGATGGCCTCGAAGTTCATCAGGGCCAGCTGCACTCCGTTCTGTATCACCGCGTTGGAGACCACATGTCCGAGGCTGTCTTTCTCCCAGCGCGTTTCACAGGCGGCGAGGAACGCCGCGTCGATATCTTTTTTCATCTTATGTCTCCCTTAAGCGTTTACCGGCTGGATCTGGTGGCAGGCGACGAAGTGGCCGGACTCGATCTCCCTGAGAGCGGGAGGCTCGAGCTTGCACTGCTCGGTCGCCTGGGGGCACCTGGTGCAGAACTTGCAGCCTGCCGGCGCGTTGATGGGGCTGGGGATCTCGCCCTGCAGGTGGACCCTGCTCTTGAGCCAGCTGTGATAGGGGTCGGGCTCCGGGATGGCCGAGAACAGCGCCCTGGTGTAGGGATGCATGGGGTTGCCGTAGATGCTCTTGTTGTCGCCCAGCTCGACGAGCGAGCCCAGGTACATGACCGCGATCCTGTCGGAGATGTGCCTGACCATCGAAAGGTCGTGGCTGATGAACATGTAGGTGAGCCCCAGCTCCTTCTGCAGGCGGGTCAGCAGGTTCACGACCTGAGCCTGTATGGACACGTCCAGAGCGGCGATGGGCTCGTCGCAGACGATGAAGCCCGGTTCGATCGCCAGGGCTCTGGCGATGCCTATCCTCTGGCGCTGGCCGCCCGAGAGCTCGTGCGAAAAGCGCGAGGCGTAATCGCTGGTGAGGCCGACGTAGGCCAGGACCTGGTTGACCCTCTCCTCCCTCTCGGCCTTGCTCATGTTCCGGTAATGGACGGTGAGGCCTTCGGAGACTATGGTGCCTATCGACATCCTGGGGTCGAGGCAGGCCGCCGGATCCTGGAATATCATCTGGCAGTTCTTGGAGAAGGCCATCTTGTCTTCGGCCTTGAAATCCGCCGTGTTCTTTCCCCTGTAGATTATCTCGCCCGAGGTCTGCTCGTAGACGCCGAGTATGGTCCTTCCCACCGTGGTCTTGCCGCAGCCGGACTCGCCCACGACGCCGAAGGTCTCGCCCTCGTAGATCTTGAAGCTCACGTCGTCGACAGCCTTGACCAGCTTGCCGCCTCTGGCGGGGAAGTACATCTTGAGGTTCTTTACGTCAAAGAGGACTTTCTTCTCTTCCATTACTCTTCACCTCCCGCGGCGGGCGCTTTCACTTTGGGGGCCATGCTGTGCTCGAGCCAGCAGCAGACGCTGTGGGTCTCGCTCAGCGGGGTCTCCTCGGGCATCCTCTCCTTGCAGATCGGCATGCAGTAGACGCAGCGGTCGGCGAAGGGGCAGCCCTTGATGTCCATCATGAGGTCGGGGGGAGTGCCCTGTATCGAGTAGAGGGTGCCCTTCCTCTGGGACTGCTTGCTGGGCACCGAGTTGAGCAGGGCCCAGGTGTAGGGGTGATGAGGTTCGTCAAAGAGCTCGTACTTGGTCCCTCTTTCGAGTATGACTCCGGCGTACATGACCTGGATGCGGTCGGCGAAGTCGAATACGATGCCGAGGTCGTGGGTGACGAGTATGAAGGCCTTGTTGGTCTTTTCCTTGAGCTCGTTGAGGAGCTCCAGCACCTGGGCCTGGATGGTGACGTCCAGGGCGGTGGTGGGCTCGTCGCAGATGATGATGTCGGCGTCGCAGGCGATGGCGATGGCGATCATGACCCTCTGGCGCATGCCGCCCGAGAGCTGGTGCGGATACTGCTTGATGCGCTCCTCGGGGCTGGGGATGCCGACGAGGGCCAGCAGCTCGGCCGCTCTCTTGTAGGCCTCTTCCTTGCTCACGCTCTTGTCGTGGAAGCGTATGCCCTCCGCGATCTGATAGCCGACGGTGAGGGTGGGGTTGAGGGAGGTCATGGGATCCTGGAAGATCATGCCTATGCCCTCGCCCCTCAGCTTGCTCAGCTGCTTCCTGTCCATGGTGACGACTTCCTCGTTCTTGAACAGTATGGAGGAGCCCTCCTCGATGAAGGCTGCCGAGTTGCCGTAGAGCTTCATGAGGGCCTTTACGGTCACGGTCTTGCCGCAGCCGGACTCGCCGACTATGGCCAGGGTCTCGCCGGCGTCGAGGTGGAAGCTCACGCCCCTGACCGCCCTGATCTTGCCCGCGTAGCTGGAGAAGGATACGGCCAGGTCTTTGACTTCAAGTAAATGTTCTGACATCGTATACCTCCTTTACTTTCTCTGGCGCGGGTCGAGCGCGTCTCTAAGGCCGTCGCCCATGAGGGTGAAGGCCAGCATGGTGAGGGCTATGCAAAGAGCGGGGAAGAACATCAGATGGGGCTTGAAGGTGAAGACGGTCTGCGCCGCCGAGCACAGAGCGCCCCAGCTGGTCTCCGGGGACTGTATGCCCAGGCCCAGGAAGCTGAGGAATGCTTCCGAGAAGATGAGGCTCGGGACTCTGAAGGTGATGTTTACTATGATCAGGCCGATGGTGTTGGGGATCAGGTGGCTGGTGACGATCTTAAGAGGCTTTACGCCCAGGAGCTTTGCCGCCAGCACGTAATCCGACTGCCTTAAGGTTATCATCTGCGAGCGCACGAGCCTGGCGATGCCGGTCCAGCCGGTAAGGCACATGGCGAGCAGCAGGGTCTTGATGCCCTTGGCGTCCAGCCACAGCGAGAGCAGTATGACCACCAGCAGGTAGGGTATGGACGAGAGGATCTCGACGATACGCATCATGAAGGAGTCTATCCTGCCGCCGAAATACGAGGCGATGCCGCCGTATATGCAGCCGACGAAGGCGCAGATGAAGGCGCCGGAGACGCCGATGATGATGGAGACGCGGCCGCCCTGCCAGACTCTGGCGAAGTAGTCTCTTCCCAGCTTGTCGGCGCCGAACCAGTAATCCTTGTCCATCGGGTGGTAGCTCTCGGCGATATTGGTCTCCTCGAAGGAGTGCTTGGCCATGATCGGTCCGAAGATGACCAGCAGCATCAGTATGACCAGCAGTATGGCGCCGAAGACGGCCAGCTTGTTCTTTTTGAAACGCCTGAAGGCGTCCTGCCAGTAGGAGATGTGGGGGCGCAGGACTCTGTCCTTGCTCTCGTCCACGCCCACGGTGACGAACATCTCGGGGGTCAGGCCTTCAGTGTCGTTGATCCAATCAGTTTTCATTGGGGACATTGCTCGCCACCGCCCTTCTGTTCTGCTTCGCTTCAAGACGCACTCTGGGATCGATGACCAGATAGAGCAGGTCGACCACCAGCAGTGAGAACACGTAGGTCGCCGTGAAGAGGAAGTTCATGGCGACTACCATGGTATAGTCTCTGGAATTAATGGCCTTTACGAAATAGGTCCCAAGGCCGGGGATCGCGAACATCGACTCGATGATGAACGAGCCTCCCAAAAGCCCCGCCACGCTGGGAGCCAGCATGGTGACTATGGGCATCAGGGTGTTGCGCAGCACGTGGCGCCAGATGATGAGGCCTCTGGGAAGGCCCTTGCTCTCGGCGGTCAGGATGTAATCCTGGTTGATGACGTCGAGCACGGTCGACTTCATGTACCTGCAGTAGGTCGCGACCGGCGAAAGGGTCATGCAGAGGACGGGAAGGACGAAGTATATCGCCCCGCCCCAGCCCGCGGTCGGGAACCACTTGTGCTTGACGGTGAAGAAATACTGGACCAGGGCCGCCAGGACGAAGGCGGGGATGCAGGTCCCCAGCAGGGCGACGAAGGTCCCGAAATAGTCAGGCAGCTTGTTCTTATGCAGGGCCGCGTTTATGCCCAGCATCATCCCCAGGCTCACGCCTATCACCAGTCCCCAGATGCCCAGCTGGAACGATATGGGGGCGTATTTGACGATGAATTCCTCCGCCATGCGGCCGGGGTACTTGAGCGATTCGCCCAGGCTCCCCTCGGTAAGGAAGAGCTTCCAGAAGCGGAAGAGCTGGACCATGAGGGGCTTGTCGAGGCCGTAGCGGGCGTAATAATTGAGCCTTGTCGCCTCGGGCAGGTTCTCCACCGTGGCGGTCAGGGGATCGCCGGGGATGGAGTGGATCATTATAAAGGTAGTCGATACGACTATGAATAATACCAGGAACATATATAGTATTCGTTTGATTATGTATCTTGCCACTATATATACCTCCTTTCTCTTTTAAAAGACCCGGGGAACAGCGCTCCCCGGGTCCCGGTAAGATCAGATCGGCTTACGGTCTTCCGACAGTGTAGACGGTCTTGTAGCTGCTGTTGCCGAAGGGTGAACGGTCAACGCCGCGTACATACTTGTATTCGAATACGTTGTTGCAGTTATAGGAGATCGGGCAGACCAGGCAGTTCTGGGTGATGATGATATCTTCGCCCTTCTGGACGATCTTGATACGCTCGTCCGGGTCTACCGTCTTGTTCAGGGTGTTGACCAGCTCGTCGAATTCGGGGTTGTCGAAGTGGACGGGGATGGCGTTGGACTTGGTGGTGAAGAGGTTGAGCATGTAGGCGGTGTCGGCGGTGGAGCCCCAGGACAGGCACGCTACCTGGAACGCTCCGGTCTGCCAGCCGTCCATGGCGATGGCGTAGTCGTCAAAGCTCAGTTCGACGCCCTTGATGCCAAGCTTCTTGATCATGACGTCCTGCCAGTACTCAGCCTGTTCCTTCATCTTGGAACCGGTGGAGCCGAAGCCGGCCTTGAAGGTCCAGTCGGCAGCCTTGGTGCCGTCGACCTCGTCGAGGCCTTCCTGCAGCAGAGCGGCGGGATCGGGATACTTGTCGATCATGGCCTGGATCAGGTCTCCGTCGTACTCACGGATGTTGTAGTCGCCTTCATACATTACGTGAGTGTAGAGGCCTTTGGCCTTGATGGGAACTCCGCCCAGAAGGACTTCGACGGTAGCGTCTCTGTCGAAGGCGACGGTGATGGCCTTCCTGATCTTCTCGTTGGCGAAGTACTTGTCCTTCATGTTGAAGAACCACATGAAGGTACGGGCCAGCTGGACTCTGGTGTTCTCCAGATCGTCTCTGGCGGTGAATCTCTCGATGTAGTCGTTGTCGGCTACAGCCAGGTAGTCGACGGAACCGTTGTCGAGCATGTTGTAGGAGGTGGTGGGCTCGGCGATGCTGTAGACGGTGACCTTCTCCATGTAGACGTGCTCGGCGTCCCAGTACTTCTCGTTCTTCTCGAGGGTGATGGAGGAGTTGTGGGTCCAGTCGGTGATGATGAAGGGTCCGCAGCTGAGCATGGTGTCAGCCTCGGTGCCGTACTTGTCGCCGTACTTCTCGTAGTGATCCTGCTTCTGGGGGTAGAAGGTCAGGGTGTTGAGCAGGGTCGGGACGACGTACTCGGTCTCGATGACGACGGTCTTGTCGTCGGGAGCGGTGACGCCCAGCTCGGAAGCGTCCATCTGGCCGTTATTGATGGCTTCGCCGTTCTTGATCAGATACCAGTTTCCTGCATAGGGGAAAGCGGTCTCGGGCTTGAGCTTCATCTGGGCGGAATAGACGTAGTCCTGAGCGGTGACGGGGGTGCCGTCCTGCCAGTAGTTGTCTCTGAGGTGGAAGGTCCAGATCTTGCCGTCTTCGCTGACTTCCCAGCTCTCGCAGCCGTCTCCGGTCAGAACGCCGTCCATGTTCCTCACCAGCGGGGTGAAGAGGTTGGACAGGATGTTGCCGGTAGCGGCGACGGAGTTGTGGAACTCGTCGAGGGTGCCCGGCTCGTCGGAACCGACAACGTTCAGATACTGGACCTTGTCGATGGTCTCGCCGTTCACGACGATGCCTTCGGGCTCAGCGGGCTTTGCCGGTTCGGCCGGAGCCGCGGGGGCCGCGGGGGTGGAAGGAGTCGCCGGCGCAGCGGGGGTCGACGGAGTCGACGGAGTCGCCGGGGCAGCTTCCTGCTTCTGACCGCATCCTGCGAGCATTCCCAGGACGAGGACCAGAGCGAGAATGATGCTTAATGACTTTTTCATACTTTTCTCCTTTGGTTTACTATGATCCGTCCCGCAGGATCGCGGGACAGAGTCCACGATAAACAACAATATGTAATAAAATTTTAATATAATGCCGCATGGGTGTCAAATGAAAAAAAGAATTCGTTGATTTTAGCGGCCTCGGGGCGAAAAGCCTGAAATCCAAAGGCCCGCTGAGAGCGGCCGGCCGAAATATCGTTTCCGCGGCAACATGATCGCCCGTATTTTTTTCGTAAAGACCGGCCCGGGAGGGCCTCATCCGGCTCGTCCGCGCCCTTCTCATGATATAATAGACGATGGAGGTACGCTTATGAAAGAACTCACACTGAAAGATAAACTTCTGAGGGCGGGCGTGAGCGCCGCCGCGGGCGCGGGAGCCCTGAGCGTGAGCGCGGCCTTCGGCGCCTGGCTCAGAGTTTTCTGGGTCGACAGGAAGAGGACCTTAGATCCCTACTGCTGGCCGAAAACGCCCCGCTTCTCCGAGTACGGGGACAGGATAAAGGAGCTCATCGATTCTGCCCTGGCCATCCCCTTTGAGGAAGTCACGGCGGAGAGCTTCGACGGCTATACGCTTTACGGCAGGCTCTATATCACCGATCCCGAGGCTCCCCTGCAGATAATGTTCCACGGCTACCGCGAGAACGCCGTGACCGATTTCTGCGGCGGCCTGCAGCTGGCCTTAGGGCAGGGCATGAACGCTCTTCTGGTCGACCAGCGGGCCCACGGAAAGAGCGGCGGGCGCGGCCTTTCCTTCGGGATCCTCGAGCGCTTCGACGTGAAGACCTGGGCCGAATTGGCGGCCGCAAGATTCGGCGCGGACAGGCCGCTCATCCTCTCGGGCATATCCATGGGCGCCGCGACCGTCCTCATGGCCTCGGAGCTCGAGCTTCCCGAAGGCGTTCGCGGGATCATCGCCGACTGCGGCTATTCTTCCCCCGCCGCTATCATCGAGAAGGTCTCGGAGGAGAGAGGCTATCCGGGCGGGCTGATGATGCCCCTCGTAAAGCTCGGCGCCAGGCTCTTCGGCGGCTTCGATCTCACGGCGGCCTCGCCCAAAGACGCGGTCAGGAAGACCGGCATCCCGGTGCTCTTCATCCACGGGGAGGACGACGGTTTCGTGCCCTGCGCGATGACGATGGAGAACTACGACGCCTGCGCCTCCGAAAAGAGGCTGTTCCTCGTGCCCGGGGCCGCTCACGGCATGGCCTATCTGACCGATCCCGAGGGCTACGCGAGGGAGGTAAAGGATTTCCGCGATATGTGCCTGAGCAGAGTATGAAAAGGGCCGCTCTGCCTTTGATCTATGGCTGTAACATATGTTATATAACATCTACTTTGCGCTTTGCGGACCTCTGCACGGTGCGGCAGAAGACCGGCGGCAAAAGCCGCCTTTTCCGCTGACAGGAGGATCTCCTTAATGAAGCTCTGGCTCGATGATCTGAGGGACACGCCCTTTGGCTACACCGGCGCTAGGAGCGTGGACGAAGCGAAAGAACTTATAACAGACTGCGAAGGGCGCGGGGAAGGGATCGAAGTGATCGATCTGGACTACGATCTGGGCCGCTTTCAGTCACAGGGCGGGAATGGCCTCGCCCTGCTCGAATGGCTGGCGGAGCGGGAGAGCTTCTATCCGGTGGAGATACACTCGACCCATCCTTACGGCGTGATAGAGATGCAGCGCTTCCTGGACTGGAACTGGCCTTTCTGAAAAGGCCGCGGCGCGGACCGCTCATAAAACGTCAGAGCCGGCTGAGGCATGGCCCCGGCCGGCTCTTTTTCCGCTTTATGCGGATCCTTTTTTATTTGTTCATCCGGTGGAGATAGTAGACCACGTTGGCCCGCGGGCAATCGGCGTTCACGTCGTAGGTCCCGGTGTAGGAGCCCTTGAGGAGGCCGCCGAAGTTGGCCCAGTTGAAGGCGTCGGTCCACCAGCTGCCCTGGCCTGTCTTCTCCGGTTCGCCCACGGCCCTGTAGATGAAGGTCAGGATATGGGAGTTCCTGCAGGTGCTCTTGGGGCTGAAGGTGGTCGGGCCGGTCCCGTCGGTGATGCCCTTTTCCACCGCCCAGAGTACGGGCTTGTAGAACCAGTCGCTCTCGGCCACGTCGGCGAAGGGATTGACCTTGGTCTCGGGCTCCGGGCAGCCCTGCGATCTCCAGAGGAAGGTCACCACCTGGGCCCTGGTGCAGGTGCTCCCCGGACTGAAGGTGGTCGGCGAGGTGCCGTCGGTGATCTGCGGCTCGGCGGTGAAGGCCCAGACCACGGCGTCGTAGAAGTAATCTTCTTTGGCCACGTCGGTGAAGGGTATGGGCGACTTCTCCTCAAGGCCGTCCAGGAATTTGGTGAGGGCCTGCAGGGCCTTATCGATCTCGGCGGGATCGTCGGAGGAGAGAGCGGTCTTCGCTCCGCTCAGGACGAGGTCGAGGACCGCGGTGGTATCCTCGGTATACTTGTCTTTCTCAAGCTTTTCGGCATCTTCTATGGCCTTAGCGAGGTCTTTTTTATTCTGCGCGGCGGGGCTGTCCGCTTCCAGAGCCTTCACGGCCTCATCGATCGCCCTGGCGGCGGCGGCGACGGCCTCCTGATCCGCGTCCTCAGGAAGGGCTTTGGCTGCGTCGAGGGCTTCCTTCAGCCTGGCGAAGCTCTCTTCGGTATAGTCCTCTTCCTTGAGGGCCTCGGCCTCTTCGACCGCCTTGTCGAGCTCCTTTTTATCGGCCTCGGGCGTCTCGGGGAGCTTCTCCAGAGCCACGGCCGCGTCGCTTACGGCCTTTGCCGCGGCGTCGACAGCCTCCTGATCCGCGTCCTCGGGCAGGGCTTTGGCCGCGTCGAGGGCTTCCTTCAGCCTGGCGAAGCTCTCTTCGCTATAGTCCTCTTCCTTGAGGGCTTCAGCGGCGGAGACTGCCTCTTCCAGCTCTGTCCTGTCGGCCGCGGCGGCGGGATCGAAGAACGCGAGCCCGTTCTTCAGCGCGTAAAGATCGGCCTGGGAGCCGGTCACGCCTGTGACGCGGAAGCCCTCCAAGGCTTCTTCGATCTCTGCGAAGGTCTTGGGATCATAGCCGGGCATAAAGCCGAAGGCGTGGCTGCCTATTTCGGTGAGACCCTCCGGCAGCGTCACTTCCATGAGACTGGGATCATTAAAGAAGGCCCTGCTCCCCACGCTCTTAAGGCTGGCCGGGAAGCTCACGGAAGCGAGATCCTCGCAGTCTTCGAAGGCGGACTCTCCTATGCTCTCGACTCCCTCCGGAAGATCGAGCTCAGCAAGGCTGGCGCAGCCGTAGAACGCGTCTTTGCCTATGGTCTTGACGCTGGACGGGATGACCACTTCCTTAAGCTCGCCGCAGTTCGAGAAGGCAGAGCTGCCTATGCTGGTCACGCCGTCGGGGATGATCACCTTTTCAAGGCCCCCGCAGTTGGCGAAGGCGATGTTCTCGACGCTTTCGCTGCCCTCCGGCAGGGTGAGCACCTTGAGGGGCTCCCCGTTCACGCTCAGGGAGTAGCTGGACAAGCCGCCGCCTTTTATCTCCAGATCGAACCAGGACGAGAGGTCTTCGACGTCGATATTGAACCCCAGGCATTCATGAAAGACGTTTTCTCCCACTTTTTTGACGCTGGCCGGGATGGTGATGTTCTTAAGATCGCTGCACTGGAAGAAGACCTCGTCGCCGATCTCGGTCACGCCGCTCTTGATGGTCACGTTTTTAAGGGAAGAGCAGAGGCGGAAGGCGTGAGACGTGAGAGTCTTGAGGCCGCTGCCTACGGTCAGCTCCTCCAGGCCCTTGCAGGAAGCGAAGGCCTCCTGCCCCAGGCTCTCCACGCTGTCGGGGATCACGAGGCTCTTGATCTCCCAGCAGTTGTTGAATGCCAGTTCGCCTATGCTCTTGACGGTATCGGGTATAGTTATCTCCGCGATCTTGCGGCAGTCGGCGAAGGCGCCGTCCTCTATGATCTCGATCCTGGCGTCTTTCAGATCGGCCTCTTCGAGGCCCCAGCAACCGCTGAAGGCTCTGGCGCCTATCTTCGTGACGGTCTTGGGGATGTATACATAAGTCAGATCCCGGCTCTCATAGAAAGCTCCGCTGTATATGCTGGTGAGGCCCTCGGGCAGGCTGACCTGCTTCAGGGAGCTTTTGGGCCAGGGCGCGCTGGTCATCTCACCGCTGCCGGTGATGTGCAGTACACCGGTATCGCTATGCAGGGTCCAGTTGAGATCGTCTCCGCACTTGCCGGACTGGTCCTCGGCGTGAGCCGTCAGGGGAAGGCCCAGTATCAAAACGAGGGTCAGGACCAACGAAAGCAATAACTTTGTTCTGTTCTTCATGCAAAAACCTCCTTCCGGCTCTTCCCGAAAGGAGGTCTCTTTCGTCTTCATCCCCCGGGACGCCTCAGTGTCCTCAGATACATCGTTCCTGGTTAAAGAATCTCACATTTCCCGCGGGGATTCAAGCTTTTCGCCTTGATCTTCAGGGCTTTTCGCCTGTAAGAGCGCAGAGCCCGCTCAGACCTTTATCTGCAGAGTTCCGCCACGATCTGGCTGATGAGCTTGCCGTCCGCCTTGCCCTTGAGCTCGGCCATGACCGTCTTCATGATCATGCCCTTGTTCTTCGTAGCGATGAGCTCGGCGTACTTTTCCTCGAGCAGGGCTTTGATGTCGTCCGCGCCCATCTGCTTCGGCGCGTATTCCTTAACGATCTCGAGATGGGCCTTGTACTGGGCGAGCAGGTCCTGGCGGGACTCGGGGCAGGTGTCGACCTGCTCCTGGGTAGATTTGAGCTCCTTGAGCAGGACCTTGTCGACCAGGTCCTCCGGGATGTTATCGCGGGTGCCGGCGTCGATGGCGGCCTTCTTCACCGCCGCGACCAGCAGGGAGATGCTCTCTTTTCTTT
>JAEEGL011963307.1_pt1 | contig 14109 bp, 6 predicted proteins | sample 9134231 | NCBI WGS metagenome assembly JAEEGL01 (sample SAMN16246548, study PRJNA631951) | gut metagenome | biome: gut microbiome; feature: rumen; material: fiber-attached | host: Bos | place: Iran: Karaj | collected 2018-10 | reverse complement strand
CTTAACATGCTCATCGACAACGCTGGTCTTTTGGTTGCCGCTGCCGGTATGACGGTTGTAATGATTACTGGCGGTATCGATATTTCTGTCGGTTCTGTAGTAGGCCTTGTCTGTATGGTGCAGGCATATACAATGGAAAAGATGGGTGTTCCTGTCGGTCTTTCCATAGTCCTGGTGCTTGTGTTCGGCGTGGTGTTCGGTGCAATCCAGGGATGGCTTGTCTCTTACATGGAATTGCAGCCGTTTATCATTTCGCTTGCGGGCTTGTTCTTCTGCCGCGGTCTTACAGCTGTAATCAGTGCGAACATCATTTCGATTACAAACAAGTCGTTCCTTACCATGGCACACATGAACATCAACCTGCCGGCTTTCCTCGGTTATGCAAACAGAAAGGGTATAATGGTACCGCCGTTCATTCACCTGAACGTAATCATTGCCCTGATAACAGTCGTTGTAATCTGGTACGTGCTCAAGTATACACGCTTTGGACGTAACCTCTTTGCAATCGGCGGAAACGAGCAGTCAGCTCTTCTTATGGGTATCAACGTAAAGAAGAACAAGTTCTTTGCCTATGTACTTGAAGGTTTCCTTGCAGCCCTTGCAGGCTTCCTGTTCTGTCTGAACACTTCCGGTGGATTTGTTGAGCAGGCTCGCGGCTTTGAGATGGAAGCAATTTCTTCTGCCGTTATCGGTGGAACAATGCTTACTGGTGGTGTTGGAACTGTTGTGGGTACGTTCTTTGGTGTGCTTATCAAAGCGACCATTGAGACTCTTATCAGCTTCCAGGGTACTCTGTCTTCATGGTGGAACAAGATTGTGCTTTCTATAATCCTTTGTTTCTTCATCGTTCTTCAGAGTGTGTTCATCATTCTTCGCAAGAGGGCAAAAAAATAAAGGGCCTCCCTTAGTTAAAAATATATTTTGCCGGGTACCGATTTGTTGACTGGTGCCCGGCAATTTTTTTCTTGGGAAACGTCTTGATGTGGTGCAGATTGCAGCTCTGAGGCTGCGGATTCAGCTGCGGTTACGCGCTAAGAATTTCTGTATTCGCGGGGGCTCAGGCCCGTGTTTTTCTTAAAGATGAAACTGAAGTAATGCGGATCTGAGAAGCCGCACTCAAATGCGATGTCCGCGCCTTTCATGTCTGTTTCACGCAGCAGTTTCTTTGCGGCCTCTATGCGCTTGTTTGTCAGGTATTCGATGAATGTTATGCCGCACTCCTGGGAAAAGATTGTGCTGAAGTGGTTCGGGCTGAGGTGTATCTCGTCTGCGACAAGCTTAAGGCTTGTGTCCTGGCTTGCATAGTTCTTTTCGATATATTCTTTTGCCTTGAGTATTACTTCTCCGTAGCGGCCCTGTATTCTCTGGTCGCGGTAAGCCATGATTTTTTCAAGGACCTTTCTTATTTCTTCGATGAATGTGGCTTCGTTTTGTACTGCATTCTCAACAAAACTGTGGCTCAGGATTTCAGGCATCTCTTCTTTTACGTTGCCGCCCAAGTCTTCTATGAGTTTGGAGACAGCCATTATAACGTCAACCAAAAGATACGATGCGATTATAGAGAAATGGTTGGGGTTGTCCTTTAGGTTTTCCATGTACTGGGCAATGATTTCGTTTATTTCGTTTTTGCCGGCGTACTTGAGACGCTCAACCAGCGGGTCGTTTTCCCTGAGCGACAGCTCTCCGTCTGAGCTTTTTTGTATGTCCTCTGAGCTTACGATGCGGCTTGTGTTCCAGAACTTAGACTTTAAGAGTATGCGTTCTGCTTCGGCATAAGAGGTGGAAATAAGGGAAACGTGGTCAACGGTTTTGCCAATCGCCGAGATTATGTTGCATTTTGAGTTTTTTGTGACAATGTGCTCAAAGGCTTCGGCAAGGTTGTAGCTGGATTCTTCTATGTCTTTTTCAGCGTTTCCCATGACGAGTGTTACGGCACGCTGGGGGGTGATAAAAAATGTCAGCGCAGAGTCGGCCTTCTGTCCCAGAGTGAGGATGCGGCTCTTAACCTGTTCGATTTCTGTAGACTTCTGGTCTTCCTGTGTGATGCTGCTGAGTATCACTTTGTAGTATCTGGACAAAAGCTTTATGGAAAGCTCGTCAGCCCTGTGCATGATTGAGTCTGTCTGCATGTTGCCGAGCATTATGTCCGAGAGGAACTGGTTGCGCAAAAGTATTGAGCTTGACTCAAGCTCTTCCTTCATTTTGTTGATGTCGGAATACTGTTTGTGCTCCTGGTCCAGCTCAAATGAGACTTTCTCAAGGCTTATCATCAGGTCTTTGTAGGTAAAAGGCTTAAGGATATAGTCTTCCACACCGATTGAGATTGCCTCTTTTGCGTAAGAGAATTCATCGTGTCCTGAGAGGATGATTATCTTGAGCCATGGCTGAATCTTTTTGAGGCGGCTGGAAAGCTGGAGTCCGTCCATAAAGGGCATCTTTATGTCTGTTATCAGGATGTCCGGTTTGATTTCCTGAATCTGGCTCAGGGCAAGCTCCCCGTCTGTCGCTTCGCCGACAAATACAAAATTTGAATCTTCTGCGGCGAGTTTGTTGCGGATTCCGTCTAATACAAGCTGTTCATCGTCAACTACAAATACACTATACATTTTCTTCTTCCTGATTGATTAGGCATGGGACGGTAAAGGACACATATGAGCCTTTGCCGCTTTCGCTTTCTATGTGGAGCCCTGTGCAGCTTGAGCCATAGTAAAGCAAAAGGCGTTTGTTTACATTATATAATCCGTAGACTGAGCTGAGTGTCTCTGTGTCTTTTGTTTCATCTGAAATCTCTTTGCGGACTTCTTCCAGTCTCTCCGGAGAAAAGCCCGCGCCGTCATCCTGTATGGAGAAAAACATCGTGTTGTCTTCCTCGTTGTGCTTTGCGGTGACTATTATGTGTCCGCGGCCGCGCTTGTTTTTGATTCCGTGGTAAATGGCGTTTTCTACGAGCGGCTGCAGGATGAGCTTCAGCATAAAGAATTTGTTCAGCGATTCGTCTGCCTGTATGTCGTAATTCAGAATGACTGAGTAGCGGACTTTTTGAATCGTGAGGTAGTTTCTTACGTGCTCCAGCTCCTGCTGTACGGTAATCCATTCGTGTCCGCGGCTGAGCGATATGCGGAGGAACTCGGAAAAAGCGCGTGTTACTTTTATGACATCCGAGGTGCGTTCTTCTTCGGCAAGCCAGATGATTGTGTCAAAGGTGTTATACAGGAAGTGCGGTGTGATCTGAGCCTGGAGAGCCTTTAGCTCTGCTTTCTGCAGGTTCTTTTGCTCCTGGATGTTTTGTTTGATGAGCAGGTCTATGCGGCTGGCCATTATGTTTAGGTTTTCCGCAAGTGGTTTAAGCTCTATAGCCTCAGGTGGTGTGACTCGCGCAGTCAGGTCTCCGCCCGCAATCTGTGTGGAAAGATGCTCCATGTCGGCAAGAGGTGTTTGTATAGACTTGCTGATTGAGATGAACTGTCTGACTGAGACTATCATAACAAGCATTACGATAAAAGCCTGTATGATTGTCATAGTGATGGATGTATGCTGCAGGGAGCGGTTTGTCTGTGCGGCAGACTCAATCTCAAGGATGATGAATTCCTGCAGGATGTCTGACAAAAGGGACGCTATGCTGCGGATTTCGTCAAGCTGTATTTCTGTTGCCTTTACGCTTTCGTCGCGTGCGATTTGCTGGCCTAATGTGCTGATATTGTTGTGTAAAGTAACTAACGTTCGTTTGGCTACCTCAAGTTTTTGTTTGTTGCCCTCCGCTGTGTTCTGCAGAAGCTCATCGATGCCGTTGTCGATTGTACCCAAAAGCGTGTACTGGTTGCCCTGGTTAAATGTTATGCTGCCCGATACTATGTTCCACAGCTCTATGGTGACCTGGTCTTTGACAATCATGTTGATCTGGTTTGCCAGGCTTACATTGCGGATTATTGAGTCGTACTGTTTGCGGTGCACGTGTGAGAAAATCAGCGAGTAGATTGCCGGTATGAGCATTACGAAAATGATGAAGATATATGAGTTCTGGATTGTTTTCCTGAGGCTTTTTGATTTCATGTCAGTATCCCCGCGGCGGAATGGTGCTCAAGTCGTCGTTTTCTGTAAAAACAGATTCTTCTATATACGACTCTTTGGGAATCGTGTTGCGGTTGGCGATTGTCTTTACCAGATACATGAGCAGGGGTCCAATGTTGGGATTACATTCGACCACACAGTTGATCCGCCCGTCTTTTAAGGCATTGATTGCTTTTTGTTCGCCGTCTATACTAACTATCGTTAGTTCATTTTCTGACGGTATGTTATTTGAAGCCAAAGTTTCCAAGACTCCGAGTGTCATTGCGTCGTTGTGCGAATAGATTATGTCGATCGGGGAACCGTTTATATTCAGCCCCTGGTTGTCGGAAATGATATTGGAGACAATCTCTCTTCCCCTGGAGCGCAGGAAATCGCCTGACTCTGAGTAGATGATTGAAAAGCGCGGGTTTTCTTTTATAGTGTTTGTAAAACCTAACGAACGTTCGGAAGCAACAGAAGAATTCTCTGTTCCGCGGATTTCCAGAATATTTATATGTGGGTCTTCGCTCTCTTTGAATTTCTCAAGCAGAAAGTTTGCGGCTTTGGTTCCCTCCTGCATTGCGTCTTCTCCGATATAACCCGCGTAGAGGGATTCATCTTTTACCTTTATCTTGCGGTCAACTACAATCACAGGAATCTTTGCCTCTTTTGCGTCTTTCAAGACATTGTCCCATCCCGTTTCTACTATTGGAACGAAAGCGATTACGTCTACACGGTATACGATGAAAGAGCGTATGGCTTTTATCTGGTTTGCCTGCTTCTGCTGTGCGTCGTTAAAGACAAGCTGTATGTTGGCCTTGGCTGCCGCCTGCTGAATCGACTCAGTGTTCCGTTTTCTCCATGCGCTTTCCGCGCCAATCTGTGAAAAGCCGAGAATCAGCGTTGATGACGAGTGTTTTTCCTTGTTCTTTTTTGAGAAATTGGATTTTGTGTTACCGCAGCCGGTTGTGAGTAATAGACTTAACAAAAAAAGGGAGAGTTTTGCGACTTTTTTCATATTTATGATTATAGTGCAGAGGCTCATTTTGTTCAATGTTCAATTATATAAACAGAATTACTTGCAATGGCATAAAAACTGCCATATACTAAGATTAAAATTTATGACTGTAAGGAGTTGATTATGGGCAGATATGCTGGTACCAAGACTGAGAAAAATTTGCAGGCGGCTTTTGCCGGTGAGTCTCAGGCTAGAAACAAGTATATATATTTTTCTGAGGTAGCCAAGAAAGAGGGTCTTGAGGATGTCGCAAAGATTTTTGAGAAGACAGCTGGCAACGAAGAGCAGCATGCTAAGATGTGGTTCAAAGAGCTTGGCGGAATCGGTGATTCAAACTCAAACCTCAATGCAGCCGCTGACGGTGAGAACTTTGAGTGGACAGACATGTATGTCGACTTTGCAAAGACTGCCGAAGAAGAGGGATTTGCTGACCTTGCCGCAAAATTCAGGGCTGTTGCCGAGATTGAGAAGCGCCACGAGGAGCGTTACCGCGCGCTTTTGAAAAATGACGACACTTCTGCAAAGCTTAAGAACAGCACTGTAAAGATTTGGGAATGCCTTAAGTGCGGACACATTGTTGTCGGCCCTACCGCTCCTGAGTATTGCCCGACTTGTAACGAGTACAACCAGTATTTTGAGGTCAGGGAAGACAATTATGAGCTTATTATGACCTGGGGTCGCTGATTTGTAATTATTACAGAGTTCAGGTGTTATGTAAGAAAGTATGAGAACATAGGGCACCTTGAAAAAAGAATTTTTGCGGTGCCCTGTAAACAGATTGCCGGGCAGCTCCCGGCGGTTTCAAAAATGTGAAGCGGTGGGACGGTTCTTTATGAAAAAATCTTTTATTCCTTTGGTAATGTGTGCTCTTGGCCTTGTATGCGGATGTAAGTCCAATGAGGGGCAGGGCACTGGTGTTTCTGGCGGCAAAGATGGAGGCTCTGATACGAAAGGGTTTACTGTTGTTTCTGTTGTGCCGGAGGGAGAGCTTTCTTCTAAAGTTTCGTTTCCTTCGATACAGGTTCAGTTTTCTGAGCCGGTTGTGGCTCTCGCAAAGCTCGGCGAGCCGTCGGCAAAGTCTTCGGTTGTAAGCATTGAGCCTGAGCTTAAGGGGGTGTTCCGCTGGTACGGTACGAGCATTCTGAGCTTTGACTGCAGCGATGCGCTTATTCCGCAGAAGGAATATAAGATAAAAATAAACCCGTCTTTAAAAAGCATTTCCGGCGCAAGCATAGAGGGTAAGCTTGAGTATTCGTTTCACACTGAGGAAATGCGTATTACCGGGCTCAGGCCTGGATACCTTGAGCAGAAGAAACAGAACCGTTTTATAAGCCTTGACGATGTGCCTGTTGAATACGCGCGCAATGTTGCCGTGTATTTTGCAAACGAGGTAAAAGCGGCTGTCGTCGCGCAGAGCCTTGTTGTGCGTGGCGCTGGCGGAAAAGAATATAACTTTACGGCAAAACAGGCTGAGCCAAAGGTCGTTTTGCTTGAGTTCAAGGAAGACTTTGCAAAGAATACGGATATCACGGTTGTTTTGAAAAAAGGCGCTGTTCCGGACAAGGGCTGCTGGGCCACTGAGTCTGAGCAGAGCGAGAAATTCCATACGCTGAGGCCTTTTGTCAGCACAGATATTTCTGGCACGAGTACCCTTGTGTTGAGCTTTAACCATGGGATAAAGGCCGGACTGGAAAAGCAGATTTACGAGGCTCTGAGCTTTTCTCCGAAAATGGAAATTACTCCCGAACAGGTGTCGGTTTACGGTGGCTCGGTTTATGTGAGCGACCTGCCTGTGGATTACGGGGATTCATATACATTTACTCTTAACGGCGGCGTTGTGACAGATGTCTACGGGCAGACGTTCAACGAAATACTTTCCAAAAAGATAAGGGTCGGGGACGCTTATTCTTATATCAGCTACAGGGACAGGAACATTGAGATTCTGGAAAGCTCCTATAAACCGCAGAGGTCTTTTGAGCATCAGAATGTTGAGAAAGGAGCCTCTTATACCGTTACGCCTATCAGCGGTGTGACGGAAGGTTTTAAGCTTCCTGCCGGAAAGACTGTTGACGTTACTCTTAGCAAAGAGAACAAGAACCGCAGGGTGATACAGACTGTTGATTTGTCTCCGTATCTTGAGAGTGTCGGCGGACAGTACAGGGGAGCCGTTGTCTTTACATGCAGGACACCGTATAAGTCTGGCCATAAAATTGAAATCTCAGAGAGAAAATCTGTTATTCAGGTAACGGATCTTGGTGTTTCCTGCCACTCATCATGGAACGAGAGCGCGTTTATGGTGACACGCCTTTCTGACGGAAAAGCTGTGAAGGGCGCAAAGGTTCAGGTGGTGTTTGCAGGCGCAGCCTCTAAGACACAGCCTGATATTTTTACGGATGTTCTCAGCGGAAAGGGCCAGGTGCTTGCCACTGGAACAACAGATGAGACCGGTCTTGCTGTGCTGCGTTTTGATATGTCTTCTGAGATGCGCAAATCCGGCAGCTATTACGGAAACCAGATTAATTATATTGTAAGCACAGAAGATGACAGGGTGGCGGGGAATATATCAAACTATTCTGGAATCGATTACAAAGCGGCAGATTTGGACGGTGACAATAAGGATGTGACTGTTCCGAATTATAGGGCGATTGTACATGTTTTTTCTGACAGGGGGCTTTACAGGCCGGGAGAAACCGCAAGCTTTAAGATTATAGACAGAACCCTGAGCCTCGGAAAATATTCGACTTATGTCGGCGGATACAAGATTAAATTTGTAACTTACGGAAGAAAGGGCAAGGTTGAATATGAGACTTTGACCGGCACAACTTCTGCCGAGGGAACTGCCAGTGCGGTATGGACTCTGCCCGAAGACCTTGAGCCTGGCACATACCGCCTTGAGTATGAGCGCACCGGCTCTTTGACAGGAAGCGGCAGCTGCTCAATAAACGTTCAGTTCTTTGAGCGACTGAGGTTCCAGGCTTCTGCTGAGATAACGCCTGTTCAGTATTTTGCGGGTGACAACATAACGGCTCTTGTTTCAGCCTCTTATCTTGGCGGTGGCTCTCTGTCCGGGGCAAGCGTACATTCTGACTGGACACGCTATAAGTCTTCTTTTGTACCTGCTGGACAGGAGTCTGGTGGTTATACCTTTGGTCCGTCTGATGACTGGTACTGGTCAAATCCTGTGAGAAAGTATGATTATGATGTTGATGAGGCTTACGAAGATAATGAGGTTTACTATCACTTCCAGGAAGACACAGCTATGGGACCTGACGGAACTGCAAGGCTGTCTGCAAAAACTGGAGAGGGGCAGAAAGAGGGATATCCATATTCATACAATCTTGAGTCTCAGGTGACAGATGCCGGTAACCAGGTTATTGCGGCAAGGGCAAGTACAATTGTTCACCCTGCGGCATTCTATCTTGGCTTGAGCGGAATAAAGAACATCAAGGGCTTTGCAAAGACCGGTGAAAAGCTTGAGTTTGATATTATCCCGCTTACTCCGGACGGACTTTATCCTGATGCCTCGTCGTTTGCAAAGAACCAGAAGATTGAGTGGTCTGTTGCCCATAAAACCTGGGAAGAGGTTAAAGTTATAAACGAGTACGGCATAGAGGAAAGCTCCTGGCAGGAGAAGCTGGAGGAAGTCGCAAGCGGTAATGTCGCTGTTCCTGCAAAGGGAAAGACTGCCTCACTTTCTATGCAGATGAAAGAAGGCGGCCGTTACCAGCTTACGGTGCGCTGTGCCGATTCAAAGGGACGCGCTGTGATTACTCAGCGCAGCTTCTACGTTACCGGCTCACAGAAATATTCCCGTAACGATGAGTCAAACAGCATAGAGCTTACTTGTGATAAAACTTTGTATTCGGTTGGCGATACAGCAAATGTCATGCTGAGCAGCACACTTCCTGTGGGTAATTATCTTGTGACAGTTGAGCGCGAGGGAATTCTCAGCGAAGAGGTGATTTCTCTTGATTCTCCAAGCACTGTGATTCCGGTTAAAATAAAGGAATCTTATGTTCCGATTGTGTGGGTCAGCGTGTCTTCTTATTCTCTGCGCACAGCTGAGCCTCCTGCGGATTATGATACGGCCGCAGAGGGAAAGATTTCTGCCGTGCATGGTTCGACTGAGATTTATATCAGCACGGAAAGCCATTTCATCAATGTGCAGATTGAAAACGACAAAAACTGCTACAAGCCTGGCGAAAAGGCAGAGATAAAGCTTACCGCTAAAAAATCAGGAAAGCCTGTAAAGGACGCGGAGCTTACGCTGTTGGTTGTTGACCGCGGTGTGCTTGATCTTATCGGCTACAACATCTCATCTCCGCTGAACAATTTCTACGGAGAATGGCTTTTTAACTCAATGTCTTACTGTAAAGACTCAAGAACTTATCTTGTTGACCCGGTGACTTACGGAACTTACACTTTGCCTGCAAAAGAGGAGATGGTGTTGCTTTCAAAAGACAAGGTGCTTATGAAGAGCGCCGGTGCTGTGATGAATGAGGCAAGTTCCAGGGCTTCTGCGGTGTATTATGACATGGAGGTGCTTGAAGAGGCAAAGGCCTTTGACGAATCAGCTGAGTTGGAGTCTGCTGCAGAGGAAGGCGGTTCATTGCAGGTAAGAAAAGATTTCAGGGCAACGGCTCTGTTCCTGCCGGATTTGAAGACTGACTCAAACGGTGTGGCAAAGGCTGAGTTCAAACTGCCTGACTCTCTTACTGAATATGTAGTCACTGTTGTTGCAGTAAAGGAAAATGACTTTGGAAAAAATACGGCTCCTCTCGTGACCGCAAATCCGCTTTCTGTGCGCGATGTTGAGACACGCATACTGCGTCCGGGTGACAATGGTGAGGCAGGTGTTGTCCTTACTAACATTGGCGATACTGACGAAAAGGTTCAGGTGGAGTTTGATGTTCTCTCCGGGCTTGAGAAAACCGGATACGTTGCGGCAAAAGATTCTGTCGCGCGCCTTAGCGGAAAGGCAAATGTCTCGGGCGAAGGAAAAAAGACGGTTGTCGTAAAAGCGGGTGAGACAAAGACTCTGATGTTCAGGGTTGATGCTGTGGAGAGCGGCTGGATAACACTTGCCTTCAGGGTAAAGAGCGACTCTCTGAATGAAGTTGTTTACAAGCCGCTTGAGATAGAAAAGACCTATATCTATGAAACAGTCACGACTGTCGGTCAGATTGATGCGGATGAAAGCTCTGCCCAGGAAAAAATCATTTTCCCAAGTGGCACTGAGGACGGACGCGGAAGCTTTACGGTACAGCTTGACTCAAGCAGGCTTGGAACTCTTAAGTCTGCCGTGGATTATGTTTTCCGCTACCCTTACGGCTGTCTTGAGCAGAGGAGCAGCGCTGTGCTTCCTCTTGTCGCATTCGGTGAATACATAGGCGTGTTCGGTTTGCAGAGCGAGGTGAGCGATGCAGCTGCGGTCGCAATGTCTGAGATAAAGACTTGGGCTTCGCTGCAGAGAAAGGACGGCGGTTTCCCGTACTGGCCGGATGGTAATGTAAGCTCACTTGCGGTAAGCCTCCGCATAGCAGAGGTTCTTTCTGTGGCAAAGGCACATGACAAAAACTTTGTTAGCGGAATAGACACTGCTAAGCTTGTCTCCTACATCCAGTCTGAGCTGAAAAAAGCGGAGAAGGAACACTGGGCTGTGTACTCCAAGGCGTACTGTTATTATGTGCTTTCTCTCTATGGAAAGAAGATTTCCGACTCTGATCTGAGGGCGCTGATTGACGATAAAGACAGAAGCGGCGTAAGTGAGATTGCGTTTGCGGGTCTTGTGGCTTTTAATCAGGGCAACAGAAAGCTTGCGGAAGAGGCGGCTCTTAAGATAAAGAATATGATGGCGCTGACTGTCAGGGGATGTTCGTTCCAGCTTGAGAGTCCGTGGTACTTCTGGAATTTCTGCAACGGTGAGTCTGAGCGGTTTGCGCTTACACTGCATCTCTTTATGCTTTTGGACAAGAGCGATGTGTATGTGGAGCATCTGGTCTGGCAGCTTTTGGAAAACCAGAGGGCGGGCAACGGTTACTGGAAAAACACCGCTACCACAGGCAGGGTTTTGATTACTCTCGATGCCTATATCCGTGAGATGAATCTTGCTGAGACTGATTTTACGGCGGAAGCTCTCTTGGATGGAAAATCTCTGCTGAAGAATCACTTTGAGGGAACCGCGGCAAAACCAGTGGAGCAGACTTACAGCTTTGGAAAAGATTTCCCGGCTGAGTTTGACAAGGAAGTTCCGCTGACTGTCACAAAAGACGGAACAGGAACTCTGTTCTACACAGCGAGCATGTCTTATGCGCTGACTGCCGAAGAGCAGAAGGCAAGGGACGAGGGCTTGTGCGTGTATGTTGAGATTACTGATGCCCGTACCGGAGAAAAAGTTGAGGGCAGCGAATTGAAGAGCGGTGTAATCTACAGACAGAAAGTGTATGTCACCACTTGCAAAAACCGCAACTTTGTCGCCGTACGCGCGCCTGTTCCGGCAGGAGCGGAGATTCTTAACGGTGCGTTTGCCACAACTGTATCGGTGCCGACTGAAAAGAAGACGGAGGAAACTTACAGGTGGTGGTGGCGTGAGCCTATGAGCCATCAGGATGTGTATGACGCGGAAGTTAGGTGCTTCTGGGATTATATGCCGATAGGAAACTACAATTTTGAGTTCCTGTTCAGGGCGCAGAGAGACGGTACTTACCAGACTCCGGGCGTGCTCGCAGAATGTATGTATGAGAGCGAGGTGTTCGGCCGCAGCGCTGGCAAAGTCTGGAAGATTGATTAACAACAACGGTTTCTTATGAAAACAAGTGGCAAATGCGGCTTTTGGCTGGTTTGCCACTTGTTATTCTGCAGAAATGCAAGTATAATAAAATAAACTTAAACAAGGAGTGTGAAATGAAGAAACTGACTGTGTTTTCCGGCGCTTTGGCTATGGCCCTTGTTGCGCTTACTTTTTCTTGTGAATCCCTCGGAGACTTGGGAAAGACTGTAAAAAGCCCGACTCTTTCTATGAAGGGAGTTTCTATCGGCGGTCTGGATTTGGAAGGAATCACGTTTAATGCTGACTACTCTATTACAAATCCATACGGTGTTGCCCTGTCGCTGAAAGCAGTTGCGGCTGATGTTCTTTCTGAGGACGGAACGTTCACTTCGCTTAAGACAAACAACGGAATCTCTCTTGCGGCAAATTCCACCAAACAGAATTCTTTTTCTTTTAAGGTGCCTTATGACACGATTTTGAATTATGCAAAGAGCGCCTCAGGAAAAAAGACTCTTCCGTTTACAGTGAACGGAAGTGCTACTGTTGACGTAAGCTCTGTGCCTCTGCTTTCTGCTGTGAGCAGCACAGTCTCCCTGCCGTTTAACAAGGAATTTGAAGTGCCTGTGTTTAAGCCGTCGCTTTCTGTGAGCGGAGTTTCGGTAAAGATGCCTACTTTGAACGATTTGAAAAACGCATTTGTCTCAAGCGGTATGAATGCGATTAAGGCTGCGGCCGCCGCCGCGTCTCTGATTTCAGGCTCAAATGTCAGCGCAAATGTGTTTGAGGGTGTGAACCTTGACATTGATCTGCTCTTTGATCTGAACGTTGCCAACGAGGGAAGCGCGGCATGGGATTTTGCGGTTAACAAATGCTCGCTTTCTACTGTGGCGGGACAGATTGCGAATGTTGCTCCTGTTTCCACAAACAAGATTTCTTCTACGAGCGGCAAGATTCCGATGAAGGCTTCTATGAATACAATTGAGGCTGGCGCATTTATCGTGCAGCTGATCAACAAGTCGGGAAAGAATCCTGTGTTTAACCTGGAAAGCGCCCTGTCGTTCCCTGACACAAAGTATTCTTCTAATTTGCCGCTTGAGTATGCCTATGAAATTCCCCTCTCAAGTGTTGGCAAAAAATAATATTTGATGAATATTTCCCAAGCGACATAGCCCCGGCTGTAAGGGCCCGCCGCAAGGCGGGTTCCGAACCTGGCTGCCGGCAGGCGGGCATGGTGAGGAATGGAGGGTGGAGACCCGGAACCCTGAAAGACGGGGAACTTGAAAGACTTGTTTACACGGTTGCAGCAGAAGGGCAGATGTAGATATAGAAATGGGCTTCAGGGGAAGAACTTATGATTTCATCATTTGACTATTTTGAAAAAGAATTTCCTATACTCACTAAACTCGGAAAATTGGCCGAATCATATTGCGAGACTGACCCGAATGGTGCCTTATATAAAATCAGAAAAATTGGTGAAACCATAACTGCTCTTATTTATCAGTATGATAATATTGCTTGTCCGACTGGTAACGTTAATGATGTAAGTCAGGTTACAAGAATTAATACGCTTCAGGATTATGGTATCATAAATTCTTTGCTTGCAAAATCCTTTACCCGCCTTAGAAAAATCGGAAACGAAGCTGTTCATGAAGATTTAGATTCTTCTATTTTAGTTAGGGAACTTCTTCCAATTGCATATAGTCTTTGTCTATGGTTTTCTGGGACTTATGGAACGAATAAAAATCCGGAATACAAAGAATATGTAACTCCAGAAAAATTAAATGTAGTTGCAAAAAAGAAGTTTGTTGTAAGAATAAAGAAGCCTGTTGAATTCACTACTCAGGAAAAACAGGAGGATGAGGCAGAAAATCAACTTATAGTACAGGCAGCACTCGCAGCGGCGCAGGTTCCAAAAATCTTAATCTCAGAACGCAAGAATCGTTCGTATAAAGCAAACCGTGCGCGTCCTCTTACAGAAGCAGAAACCCGCGAACTGATTGATGACCAGCTTCGTAAAGTTGGATGGGAATGTGATTCAAAAATCCTCAATGCAAAAACAAACGGAACTCGCCCGCAGAAAGGCCACAACATGGCTATTGCAGAATGGCAGACTGATTCTAAAATCTACAATCATGGTTATGCAGATTATGCACTTTTCATTGGTGAAAAACTTGTAGGTGTAATTGAAGCAAAAGGAGTGCATAAAGATATTCCATGTGTAATTGACGGGCAGTGCAAAGAATATGCAAGCCTTATAAAAGATTCAGATAAAGAT
>JAEEGL010150690.1_pt1 | contig 14109 bp, 9 predicted proteins | sample 9134231 | NCBI WGS metagenome assembly JAEEGL01 (sample SAMN16246548, study PRJNA631951) | gut metagenome | biome: gut microbiome; feature: rumen; material: fiber-attached | host: Bos | place: Iran: Karaj | collected 2018-10 | reverse complement strand
GCTCCCCGCCCCTCAAGGGGAGGGGTTAGGGGTGGGGTCTGTAATATTGCTATTTTGCGAAACAATACTGACCCCGCCCCGGCCTACGGCCACCCCGCCCCTACAGGGGTGGGGAGCGGCTGGCGCATCGGAAAGTATGAAGAGTGCCTTGAACGAAGTGAAAAATTCAGGCTAGAGAATTTGAGCATATCTGTGGGCATTATTCCACCCGCCTGTAATGTCGGATTGACAAAACGTGTGAATGAGTGGATAAAAACATAAAGAAAAGTTGCAAAAGCATGTTTGGCGGGCACAAAAAAATGACAGTTTCTTGTTGGAGAGGCGTTTTTTTAGTAAATTTGTAGCTAAATGAACCATCAATAATCATCAATAACAACAAAAACTATGGATTTTCAGATTATTTTTCTCATTGCAGTAGCCGTCATCGTGCTGGTGCTGTTTGTGTTGGTTTCCTACGTCAAGGCTCCGCCTTCGTATGCGTTCATCATCTCGGGTCTGTCAAAGGAGCCGCGTGTGCTCATCGGCTCGGGAGGCTTCCGTGTGCCGTTCTTCGAGCGTCTGGACAAGGTATATCTGGGTCAGATTACGGTGGACATCAAGACCGAGGAGAGTGTGCCCACCAACGATTTTATCAACGTGGATGTGGATGCCGTGGCGAAGATTCGCGTCACGCCCAACCCCGAAGGAACGCGCCTGGCCGCAAAGAACTTCCTGAACATGACACCGCCCGAAATTGCCGACCAGCTGCAGGACTCGCTCCAGGGTAACATGCGTGAGATTATCGGCACGCTCGACCTGCGCTCACTCAACACCGACCGCGACGGATTCTCAGACCAGGTGATGCAGAAGGCGCAGCCCGATATGGCCAAGCTGGGCATTGAGATTATTTCGTGCAACATTCAGAACGTTACCGACAAGGAAGGGCTCATTCACGACTTGGGTGCCGACAACACGGCCAAGATTAAAAAAGACGCGAGCATCAACCGCGCCAATGCCGAGCGTGATGTGAAGATTCAGGTGGCCCATGCCGACAAAGAGGCCAACGACGCGCGCGTGGATGCCGACACAGCCATTGCCGTGAAAAACAACGACCTGGCCCTGAAACGCGCCTCACTGAAACAGCAGGCCGACACCGCACAGGCGGATGCCGACGCAGCCTACGCCATTCAGCAGCAGGAACAGCAGAAAACCATCAACATCAAAACCGTGGAGGCTCAGATTGAGAAGACACGCCGCGAGCAGGTGCTCTCGAAGGAGCAGATTGACATCAAGCGCAACCAGCTGGTGGCCGAGATTGAGAAAAAAGCCGACGCAGATAAGTATAAGGTGGAGATTGACGCTGCCGCCGACCTGGAACAGCGCAAGCGCGTGGCAGAGGCACAGAAGTACGAGGCCGAGCAGCGCGCCCTGGCACAGAATGCCGAGAGCGATGCCGCCCGCTACCGTCTGGAGCAGGAGGCGCAGGGTATCAAGGCCAAGGGTGAGGCCGAGGCTTACGCCATTCTGAAGAAGGGTGAGGCCGAAGCTATGGCCATGGACAAGAAAGCAGAAGCCTATAAGAAATACAACTCAGCGGCCGTGGCACAGATGATGATTGAGGTGCTGCCGCAGATTGTAGAGAATGTGGCAAAGCCCATCTCTGCCATCAAGGATGTGAAGATTTACAGCGGCGGGGGTGACGGCCAAAACGGCATTGCCACGCTGTCGGGCAACGTGCCTGTTGCCATCAAGCAGGCGTTCGACGTGCTGAAATCGGCCACTGGTGTGGACATGGCCGACATCATGAAGGCTGGCACCATTGAGGCCAAGACCACCCGCAACATCAACCTGAACGAGGAGGCCAAGGACACCCTCGACGGCATGGCGGGGAAAAACAAGAAATAAAAAAGGAACAATGTTGTAAAGAATAAAGAAAAGAATATAGGAAAGAAATTAGAATAATTAGAATAATTACACCATAAATGAAAGTTCATTGTTGAGATAATTATTCTAATTATTCTAATTTCTTTCCTATACCTTTAATCGGCGGAGCTTTACAGATAGTATGTTTAAGCTTTAGTCTCTGTCAGTTCTTCTATCTGCTCGATAATCTCGTCGTTGGTGCGCTGCATCTTGAAGAAGATGGTGAGGCCAATGATCAGACCTATCACGCCGCCCACGACCATGCCTGCGATGTAGCCCCAGGATAGCGCCACCATGTCACTGTCGCCCGGAACACGATGGCCGGCCGTATAGACTTCGTAAAACAACCAACCCAGCCAAACAATCAGCACGAGTAAGCCGATGATGGTCTGGCGGCTGCGTATTCGCTTCATTTGCACCAACCGTTCGGCTGTTTCCTTCAGATTGCCCCGCATGAAGTCGCGCTCGGACATGCGATTGACAAACCAGTCGAGAATGACATCCACCGTGACAAAGAACACCGTAAACCCATAGAGCCACCACGAAAGGCCCATCTGGAATGTGATTGGCAAGAAGCACAGGGCCACCACGGGAATGGCGAGAAGTGCTATCCAGCGATACTTGTCTATCCACGACATTTTCTGTTTCATCGACATGCGCATCAGGCGGTCGTTGATGATTTGCTGACTGTCGAGTTTCTGCTTGAGCAGATTCAGCTGTGAGCGCATCTGCTCCATTTCCTGCATGTTGTTATTCATTGTTTCCATAATTTTCTGTAGTTTAGATTGTTAATTTTTAATCTTTCATTTTAATCTTTAATCTTCACTCCCACTCATCTCCTTCAGCTGCTCCTTGATTCGGTACAGCCGTACAGAGACATTCTTGGTAGAGATGCCCACCACCTGGCCAATCTCCTCGTAGCTCATGTTTTCGAGCCAAAGAAGAATGATGGCGCGGTCGAAAGGGCCCAGTTTGCTGATGCGCCGGCGAAGCATGGCCACCTGCTTCGTGTCTTCATCTTGGTCGCTGAACAAGTTGATGTTCATTGTCAGAGGAACGGTTTTTTGCCGTTTCTTCTTCCTGTCTTGCGAGATGCAAGTGTTCAGGCTGACGCGATAAACCCAGGTACGCACATCGCTGCGCCCTTCGAAGCCGTCGTAGCCTTTCCACAGGTTGACTAGTATTTCCTGAAAAAGGTCGTTCACTTCGTCCTGGTCCTTCGAGAACATGTAGCACACGGTGTAGATGGTGCTCTTCTGCTCTCTTACCAATTGTGAGAATTCTGATTCTTGGTGATTCATTTTATGCTTGTTTTTTAAACTTCTTACACCCGTTAGACGCAACAGTGCGAAGAAAACTACAGAAAAATCAAAAAAAGTTCAAAAAAACATCTCCTAACTCACAACTCCTAACTCCTAATTCCTAACTCCTAACTCCTAACTCTTAACCCCTTTCTCCCACCGTCCGCGGAACAACCGCCATAGGAACATCAGCCCACGGAAAGTCAGTTCGATGGCCATGGCCGTCCATACACCGCGCAGACCGTAGTCCTTGGCCAGCATGGCGGCCAGTGTGAGGCGAACCAGCCACATAGAGCACAGGTTCATGACGGCAGGCTTCAGCGTATCGCCCGCACCCACAAACACACTGTAGCAAACGATGGAAGCGGCAAACATGGGTTCAGCAAAAGCCTCGATGCGCAGCACGGCGGCACCCAGGTCGATGATGTCGCGCACAGGAGTCATAAGGGCCATCAGTTCGGTAGCCGTCAGGAACATCACCACACCCATCACCGCCATCACCGCCATGCCGAGAAAAACCGTCATACGGGCAAACGAGTGGCAAAGGTCGCGCCGAGCGGCGCCCATGCTCTGTCCAATGAGCGTGGTGGCCGCCTCGCCGATGCCGTAGCCCGGCATGTAGCAGAGGCTCTCGGCCGTAATGGCAAAGGTGTTGGCAGCAATCGAGATGTTGCCCAGCGGCGCCACAATCATGGTACTCACTATCTGTGCCCCGCTCATCAGTACCGACTGAAGGGCCATGGGAGCACTTATTTTCAGTGCATTGCGCACGTAATTCCAATTGATTTTTGTCTTAAATCCCTCTCCTCTCTCCTCTCGCCTCTCTCGTCTAACCAACGCCAGCATATCGCTGCGGAAAATGGCATAGTATGCCTGCACCAGCGCACCAATGACGATGGCAAGGCCTGTGCCCATGGCCACGCCCAGCACACCCAGATGGAAAACAAAAATAAAAATGAAGTTGAACACCACGTCCATCACGCACATCAAGATACTCATGATGCTCGGTATGCGCATGTTGCCGCTACACTTCAGCATGCTGCCCGAAAGACTCGAAAGCTGGAAAAAGGGCATCACCAGCATGAACACGCCAAAATAAATGGTGGCATCACCCGCTATATCGGCACCACCGCCCAACCAAAAAGGCAACCGCCCGCTGATGAGCAGTCCTGCCAGGCCAATCACAGCACTGAACAACAAAGCAAACAACAATGCATGGCGGAACACATCGCGCGCCTTGCGGAAATCGCTAGCGCCAATGAAATGAGCCACCTGTACCGAAAAACCCATCGACGCGGCTCCAGTCAGACTGCCGCACAGCCAAGTGCTCGACTCCACCAATCCGCAGGCGGCGGCAGCCTCAACACCGATGCGGCCCACCATGGCCTGGTCGATGAAAAACATCATCACACTGGTAATCTGCGCCAATATCGACGGAATGCTCAACTGCACAATGAGCTGGAGCTTCTGACTGCTCGTCATCGGCTCTCCCCCGCGAATCAGCTGCAACAGCCGTTCGCTCTTTCGCTGTTTTTTTGTGACTTCCATACGTTAGCGGCTGCAAAAGTACGAAATTTTATGCACAGTCATTGCGTTTGGCCCGAAAAAAAAGAGCAGACCCGCTGTCAGGTCTGCTCCTTTTTATAAATAGAGAAAACTTAATTATTTTCCTAAGAACAATTCTTATTCTTCCCAAACACTGTGGAATTTCTTGGCACCAAACTCACCATCGTATTCTTCTTCGGTGGGTGTCACGTTCTGGTCATCCTTGGACGGGTCAAGTTCCGAAGCTGAAGCGAGAAGACTCTCGTAAACAGTAACCTGCATCTTGATGCTTGGCTCAATATATTCTTTTTTCATATTCATCTTTTTCTTGCTTTTTAATTTTCAATTGTCAATCTTCAATTGTCAATTATCAATTACTTCACAACTACCTTCTTGCCATTCTGGATATAGACACCGGCCTTGGCCTTGCCTTCCACCTTGCGGCCACTCAGGTCGTAGAGGTTGCCATTGATGGCATTGTTCAGCTCAACAGCGTCGATAGCATCTATCAGGTTGTCGTTCTCATCGTAGAAGTTAATCTTAGCGCCCGTAGCACCTGCCGGCAGTTCGAAGTAACCGCGGAAGCCCTTCAGAGTTGCATTGACACCACCCTTAGCAATCTTACCTGATGAAGGAACAACGCCATACTTGCCCTGCATGCCAGGAGCAGCGATTGGAGCGTAGGTGCCCTGGAACACTGCACCGTTATGGGAAATGCTCAGGTCGGTAGCTTCCGTAGAGGTTCTGAAGTTAGTGACATTCAAGAACACAACCTTGTCCTTGGCAGCAGGAGCGTAGATGATGTAAGGAGTCTGTACATTCAGTTCATTTACTGCCTTGAAGTCGATGGCTCCATTGGTGTAATTGTCGAAGCTGTAGGCCTTGGCACCCTCACCAAATACGCTGAGGTCGCTCCATGCAAACGGCAGAATAACAGTGTTCCAGCCTTCTTTCAACGAATACTTCAACTCAATGACATCATAACGGCCCCAATTCTCAAAGTCATCGAGCGACCCTGTTGTCTCATCAAGTACAGGAGCAGCGGCAATAGTAACCTCAACGGGATCTGTTTCGAAGGTAGCAAACACCTCATCGTCATCGCTGACAAATGTCACAGTAAAGCTGGCTTCACCCTCGAAAGGAGCCGTAGGAGTGAACTTCACCTCAAAGGTTTCCGTTCCGTTAGGATCAAGCGTTCCAGAAGCTTCACCTGCCATGTCTTCGCCAAGGTAGAACTCAACGTTCACGTTCTCGTCTTTACCTGCCAGTTCCTTCACTGTCACAGAAGCAGTATATTCAACATACTGATTTCCAGTGGCAGGAATACTAACAGCTGTGATAGCTGCATCGTGCTCAGGCTTGTCAAGTTTGAATCCGTTCAGGTTGTCAATATAAACCCAACCTGTGAAACGCAAATAGAAGGTAGTAGGATCTGTAACAGGAGCATCAATCGAGCAAGTTCCATCTTCTGTAAATGAAGCGACTTCTGTCCATGATTCACGATCCGTAGAATATTCGACGGCGAGGGGGTAAGAAGAACTAGAGCCACCAAGTTCGAATGTTAATTGCTGGCCTTCGGTAGCAATCAAACGAGGAGTAATCAAAGTGGCTGTCCTTGAATTGCCACCCACCATCTTTGTTCCATTTCCACCACTGTAAGAACCAGGAGTAGAGATTGACCAACCAGATGCAATCCAGTCTTGATCAAGTACACCGCTTTCGAAGTCCTCGTCCCATACGTTCGGGTCCTTAGAAGTAGCAGAAACAGTGATGGTCTTCGCATCGTAGGTGCCACCATAGTTCGGAGTAACCTTCACGTTGGCGTTGAATGTTCCCCATGTACCTTCAACAAAGTTGTAAGTGATGGTGATAGTTCCTTCTTCACCTGGAGCTACAATAAGTTGATCAGCTGGTTCTACAGAGAAGTTCTCAGTATTATCATTTGCAATTGTTACAACTAAGTCAGCATCGCCCGTATTGCTAACGGTAATGGTTTCGCTCTTCACCTCATTCACCTTGCCGAAGGCAATACTTGTCTTATCGAGTGCCATCACTGGTTTTGGCTCCTTCCAATAAGAAGTCAAATTGATAGTGTATGGGCTAAGACCACTTCCTTCAGCAGGAGTAATCGTCAGAACTCCATTACCATCGTGTGCTGGAGTACCGATAGTAACAACTACCGTGCCACCTGCCTCGATCGTTGCAGAAGCGGGGTCAACGGTATAGTCGTCGGTAGCAGCTATCGTTACATCAAGGTCTGCCGTGCCGTCGTTCTTCAAAGTAATGGTCTTGGTAGTTCCAGCTGAAACATCGCTATATCCCCAGCTCAGAGAACCGCCATTGGCAATACCCTCAACCTCAAGTTTTGGACGCGGTGTTTCGTCTAATACACCACCATAGAACATGCGGACATCAGCCTGAGAAGCATTGATAGCTATATAATAGGTACCAGCAGGCACACCAGTAAAGGTATAAGTATTCCATGTTGATGGATCAAGCGCAGGTTCAGCATCAAAGTTCGTCCAAGTTGTTCCGTCTGCAGAATACTGCATCTGCAGGTGCTGATAACTGGTATTACTGGTGCTATAACCCTTAGCCTCAACAACGAATGTCTCACCCTCGCTAATAGTCAGAAGTGGAGTAATCAGTCGTGCGTTGCTTGAAAGATACCATGATGTGGTATAAGCACCATTATCAGCATTATAATACCATGTTCCAGTTGTTGTCCAATCCTCAGGAAGGGCGGTAAAGCCTTTTTCATACAACTTATTGGCATCACGAATTGTTCCACTAACATTGATAACGAAGGGATCGATTCCTTCTGCATCAGGAGTTATAGTAACTGTACTACTACCTGTAGCATTGGGCATAGTGACTGTTAAGGTAGTCTCACCGCCAGCAGCAATTGTGTTCGAAGAAAGAGTAGCACCGAAATTACCAGTTTCAGAAACAGAAATGCTTAAATCGGCTGTTCCGGGATTCTTAAGCGTAAAAGTCTTGGTCGTGCCAGCTGTAGATAAGCCAAAGTCATAGCTGTAGGGAGAAGCCAGTTTCGTAGTACCATCGTATGCAGCAAAGCCTGGGCCTTCGACTGCTTGCTCATATGTAAAAGTGGTTTTAGGAAGGAAATATTGTGCAGAACCACTAACTGAATTAAGGGAAGTAGAGCTATACCCACGATATGCGGTTGCACCATCTTGAGCAACGCCATAAAATGAAGCTTTACTATAAGAGCCTGTTGTGGTTTCATACACTCCTACCAACAAATTACCACCGTTATAGGTGTAATTCTCAGAGAAACTAACCACCATCTGACCACCAGAAATATTAAGACTACCTTCATAAACGGTAGTTGCATCTGAGTCGCCCAAAAAAGCACTAAGAACAGTATTTCCAACTTCTTTTAGGAATACTTTGAAAACGGCATTACCCCATGAAATTGAGGATGACGAGGAATAAAACTTCATCTCAGACACCTGGCTACCATTCATATCAGCAAGAACTGTAGAAGGAATGATAAATTCGCATTTCTCATATGCGTCAGCATAATAACCGTAAATTGGAACATAATCATTTGTCTTTGTTCCTTCATAAACGGTCAGCTCATCTGCTTTCACTTGTGTCACTCCCATCAGTGAGAGTAACAACGCAAAGATTAAGTTAATCTTTTTCATGTTTTAGTTTTTAAATTGTTAGATATTATTGTTTTTATTTCTTTTTCAAAGTTCCTTTTGGGTAGTTAAAGAATAAGAAAGAAGCAAGAAGACCTCGCTGAGCAGAAACTGGTTCTGTCAGTAAGGTCTTGCTTTTATTGTAATAAGAACTCCAAAATATGGGGTTTTGTTTTCTAGTTATTTCTTAACCACTTTCTGAATGCGGCTGCCGTTCTTCACGATGTTGATGCCACGCTGCATGCCATTGGTACGCTGACCGCTGATGTTGAAGATTTCAGTTGACGAGGCAGTATTAACAGAAGTATTGCTGATGCCATCCTCAACAGGATCATCAATGCCTGCCTCATCGGGAACGATGTCGAGACCGCAACCATCGCTGTTGTCATCACCGTCAACCCAAAGGCACGAGAAGGTGAAGCGGTTGGGAATAGAGGCCAGACGAGTACACTCGCCCGTGGTAATGTCGATACCATAGAGACATGTGTCATACTTGTGGTTGGTACGCCACTCCTTGTCTGAGAGCGAGCTCCAAGAACCCCAATCGTTCATGCCCTTACCACTGTTGTAGTAGCCGTTCCAATAAAGAGTGGTGGGGTCGCTTGCAGCGAAGCAAGCACTCTGCTTGCGATACTGCGAGCTGAAGCCTGTGGCAGGGATGGGGGAGCCGTCCTTGAAGCATGGAGTATAGTCGATACTGATTTCGCCATTCTCGTCTTCTGTGGGATTGGCCTGAGCATAATACATGCCCGTCTCGAGGTCGAACTCATACACCTGTGCGCCTGTCAGTTGGTTGTCCATGTTGTACTGCTTGCCATCATCACCGATATAGCCGTTGGAACCGCCGCTGGTGATACCAAAAGCACGGCCCTCAGAGTTGATGGCGAAAGCTACGAAGTTAAAGTAGTAGAGACCCGGAGTAATGGGAGTAATCTCCATGGTCTTAAGGTCAATGGAACAGAGGCAATAGCCAGCATCGGTGCCGCTTGACTCCTGATAGGGGTCGGCTTCGCTCTCAAAGTACTCTTCATCGCCTGTGATTTCGTCGGGCAGCTGTGCCTCGGTAAGATAGAACAGACCATACACTTTGCCATCAACGGGATTGTAAGACAATCCAGCATGCTCAGCATTGAGCGACTTGGGCGCATTGGTATCGTACAATTTCTTACTAGTCTTGGCATCCCACCAACGGAGCGTGAACAATGCTTCATCCTCGGTAGAAGACTCATCGCGCGAGTACATGGTCACCAATTTGCCGTCGATATAAACCGAGCCAGAGTTGCCATAGAACTGGTTCCAGTTATAAACAGTTTCAGCGTTCTCAATATTCCACACGCCATTGCTATAAACATCCGATTTCTTCAGATTGGGTTCATGAACAGGAGTGGAAAGGGTTGAACCGTTCCAAGTCATGCTGTAAAGACCGGTACGTACCATGAAAACAGAAGCTCCAACGCCGTCTTTCAAATCCGGGCACCATCCGATATAACCTTCAGAATCTTCCAACTGGTCATTGTCGTTGGTACGCATGCTATTGGCTACACCCATCAGCTTCACATCTTGTGCAGTCATAGGCAGGCAGAACAGGGCTGCCAAGCCCAAAGAAAGTAAATGTTTTTTCATAATTACTTTTGTTTTTTATTGTTATTGATTATTATTTGTTTATTTGTGGATATTATAGGGGTCTTGAAATTATTGAAGTTCTAGGAATTCCAGATAAACGAGGGGCACTAAATTACAACTACAAATTACTTCACCACAAACTTTTTGCCACCACGCACATAAATGCCCTTTGCTGTTGGCCGCGTGTTCATGCGTTTGCCGTCGATGGTGTAGTATTGGTTATTGGTGGTTGTTTCTCGGTTAACGTTCTTGATGCCGTCCTCCACCTTTTCCTTGGTGAACTTGAAGCTGATGCTCAGGTCGTCGTTCTGGGTGATGTCGGTAATGGCGGCATGCAGCTTGCGGTCGCCCTGGCTGTTGTCGTTGTACCACTCGGCACCCTTGGTTCCATCTTTGAAAGCATTGTTTATGAGCACTCCCACATTATTATAATACGGGAAGCAGTCGCCGTCGATGTCGTCGTAGTCGTAGTCACCCGTTATCTTGTTCTTAATATTGTAAGAATTGTCGGCAGCCACCACGGCGCAGCGCTGGTGGTCGGTCTCGAGGCCGATGCCGAAGGGGTCGTCGGTGGTGTTGACGTAGTTGTTCTCCCAGATATCCTGGTCGAAGTCAACATGGGTGATGAGCAGTCCGTTTCCTTCGAGCGCACAGTCGAAGTGGCCTACAAGCTCTTTCGCGATCTCATAGCATTGCTCGTATGACTGGGCTGTCTGGGCAGCAACGTTCAAGGCATGCTGACGGTTTTCGAGCAAGAAGTACTCATTGGGATTGTTATCATTGTAGTAGATATAAGTTTCACCTCCTTTGGCAATGGGTTTCATGTTGCTCACCTCCATGTCATCGGTGAGTTCAATGGGCTGTCGCCAACCAACGTACATACGCTCATAGGCTGTATATTCGCAAGGAGTATATCCCGGCAGATCCAGTCCGTTGTAAGAGCCTGAATCCATCACGCTGTAGGTGTTGAATCCGTAATTTTCATCGTTGCCCGTGTCGTACATGTCGGGCAGTCCCAGACAGTGGCTGAACTCATGGCAGAGCACACCGATGCCCGCCGGAAACACATATATATTGCCGTCGCCAGGCTCATAGCCCGTCTTTTCGGGACTGCATGCGTAGGTATCTATTTTCATTCCGTCGTACTCGAGCGGTTTGAAGTGGTTGAGCGACGTATCGGAAATCCAAAATTCGTGCGCCCATACCGTATTGGCTTCGCCACCGGCGTTCTCGCCCAGTCCACTGTAGATGAGGACCACCTGATCAACCTCTCCGTCACCATCCCAGTCGTAGTCGGCGAAGTTCACCTGGTCGTCAACAGCATCGCAAGCCTCCTTGACCATCTCCTCGGGAGCCTTGTCGTATGCCCTGATTCCACCAAGGTTCTCACCATAGTACTTGCTTTCGTTCTTGAGTTGGATGGGGCCATAGACATCGAATTCGAGGTCGAGCTGTCCTTCGCTCACTGCCAGGAAATAGTCGTGAACGGAGCCGTCGTAAAAGATACTCTTGTCATAACCCTCGGTGCCATTGTAGCCCACCTTGTTCATCATATCGGTGTACATAGTGTGGGTTAAATCTTTAGCCTCAAAGGTTTCGCCCTTGAACTGCACGAGCAGCAACAGTCCTTTCTTTTTTCCCACGATGGGTTCTGAAGGCTGAGCAATGACGCGTCTGCGCTCCGCCCTCTTCTTGTTGGCGGCCGCCCTTCGCTGCTGTGCAGACTTCAGCACAGCCTCCTTTTCCACCTGGACAAATTTGCCCGTGGCATCATCCTCCAGAAAAGCCTTGCCATCGGCCGTTTTCCAGAAGTGTCCGTGTTCGTCTCCAACAAGTTGTGCTTTTACTTGGGTTCCATCAGTAAGTTTGATGAGTTTCCACTGCCCGCGCAGAGCGGGTACGGCAAAAACCACAGCCGCCACTAATGACAGCATCATGGTAACGTAAAGTTTCTTCATTAATTTTGTAAAAAATGCAGTATTTCTTAAGGAAATGATTTTGATATTGGGCACAAAAATAGATATTATTCACCAAATATGCAAATTTTACAACTCATTTTTCACTTTTCACCCCTAAAAACTCTTTTTTCCTCCTTTTTTTATCGACGAAACACGGCGGCATTCACATTCCTCTTATTCCGCATCACCACGGTTATGCAAAGACGTTTATAGCAAAAAAAGACGGTCGCCAGTCGCTGGCAACCGTCTTTGGTCTATTCACGTTATTTCTGAAACTTTCTCTTTTTATCTGTTCTGCAGCCAAAGGCTTTATTTTCCTTGCCGGGCCGACTTATCGAACATCATTCCTGCTGCAGTCAGAGCTGCAAACAGAGCTAATACCATTCCTGTACTCATCTTTTTTACCCTTTCTATATGTTTTTTAATAACCTATTTTGTCTAGTTATTGTTTCCGCCCCTCGCGGGCATCATGTTATCCCTTCAAACAATCTTTTTCTTTCTACCTTAATACTCACAACCTACTGAATCTCTCATTTTTTACTAACAATCTTTCTCTTTACCTTAATCATTTTACTAATACCTCTATAGTATTCTCCTCATTTTTCTGTTTTTTACAATGCAAAGATAAGACTGTTTTCGCACACAGCAATGGATTACACCACATTTTTAGCGAAAAGCACTGTTTTTCTTGACTTAAATCAAGAGAAAAATCACTAATCGCCGCTAAAAAAAGCCTCCTTGGCCTTCCATTCGGGCACCTGCGTCCCTGGATGATAGACGGCAGCGAGGGTAATATCGAAGATGAGGGTGCTATAGGCAGGAATGCCAGAGCGTTCGGTGGTGCCATAACCCAGCTGATAAGGCATATATACTTCCCACCGGTCACCTACATGCATATTGGTAATGGCGGTGGTGACACCATCGACAAACCCGGCAGCTGCAGCCTTGTAAGGAATGCTGGAGTCGTAAGAGCCGGTCAAGGATGTGTCGAACTGATAGCCCTGCGGGTAGCTGGCCGACGGAATCAGCCGCCCCGTGTAATGAATGCGCACGGAGTCGGTGTAGAAAGGCGTTTCGGTGCCGCTGCCCTCGCTGATGACTTTCACCACAATGTAGTCGGTGTTCTTGAGCGATGCCGTTTCGTTTTTCGACCATGTGTGAATAATTCGCCAACTGTGATCACCCGCCGAAACACGCTGCTGAGCATTGCTGTAGAGCGTGTTCCAGTAGGTTTCGTTTTTCGGTTGCCAGTCGGCATACTCGTTGTTCTGACCCGTTTCGTCGGTCTCGCTACATGCGACAACAAGCATTGCCACGAGCAACAACAGAGCTGCAAGAGTTTGATTCTTCATCATGGGGCTATTTCGGGTTCTTACAGTTTTTTCAGCAGGCTTGCAATGCTCACCTTGTCCTCGATGATGCTGGCCAGGTCGCTGATGTTGACGCGCTCCTGCTCCATGGTGTCGCGGAAGCGTAGTGTCACCTTACCGTCGCTGAGCGAGTCGTGGTCAACGGTTACGCAGTAAGGCGTACCGATGGCGTCCTGACGACGGTAGCGCTTGCCGATAGAGTCTTTCTCGTCGTACTGACAGTTGAAGTGGAAGCGCAGGTCGTTAATGATTTCGCGGGCTTTCTCGGGCAGACCGTCTTTTCTGACCAGCGGCATTACAGCCAACTTGACAGGTGCCAGGGCTGCAGGCAACTTCAGCACCACGCGGGTCTCACCACCCTCGAGCTGCTCCTCGGTGTAGCTGTGGCAGATGACGCTGAGGAACATACGGTCAACACCAATGGATGTCTCAATGACGTAAGGCGTATAGTTGACGTTCTCCTGCGGATCGAAGTATTTGATGTTCTTTCCAGAATATTTCTCGTGCTGCGACAAGTCGAAGTTGGTGCGGCTGTGGATTCCCTCCACCTCCTTGAAACCGAAGGGCATGCGGAACTCGATGTCGGTGGCAGCATTGGCATAGTGGGCCAGCTTGTCGTGGTCGTGGAAACGGTAGTTCTCTGCGCCGAATCCCAGTGCCTGGTGCCATTTCATGCGTGTTTCCTTCCACTTGGGGAACCAATCGAGCTCTGTGCCAGGCTTCACGAAGAACTGCATCT
>JAEEGL010025575.1_pt1 | contig 14109 bp, 11 predicted proteins | sample 9134231 | NCBI WGS metagenome assembly JAEEGL01 (sample SAMN16246548, study PRJNA631951) | gut metagenome | biome: gut microbiome; feature: rumen; material: fiber-attached | host: Bos | place: Iran: Karaj | collected 2018-10 | reverse complement strand
TTTGAAGAAATGTAGCACACAGTACTCTGCTACGAAAAAATGTTAAAATTCAGAAATATTCTCCTCAACAAATTACAATTTATCTAATTACCTCTTCAAAATATGTACTAAACTTTTTAAAAAAATCCTCCATATAGTTATTAATTCTCTTTTTATTTATGCTATTTTCGCTTACTATACCTAATTCTTTTATTATTTCATCATTATATATTACCTGTAGTTTTCCTATTTGTGTATTTTTTTTTATTGGCGCTTTTAATTTAAAATCAACAACAATATTTGTTTTTATCCTATCTTTAGTATCTTTTAAAATTGGATACTTTAATTCTTCATCATTTTCTAACTTTAAAGCTAATTGACTTCCATCTCCTTTTTCAATATCTATTCTTTTACTATTTAAATTATTCCAATTATTAAATTCTTCGTTTATTTTTTCATTTAATGATATTGTCTCGTATCTTTTAAATGTATCTTCTATTAAATTTATGCTATCTTTTGTTCTATTTTTTTTTGTATCTGCTTCTAATACAACGCATATTAAATCTAAGTTTCCACGTTTTACTGCAGTTACCAAACATCTTCCTGCTCCATTTGTAAAACCTGTTTTTACTCCATATACTCCATTTAAATTTCCTAATAATTCGTTTGTATTATTTATTGTTCTCTTTTTTCCATTTACTGTTATGTTGGCAGTCTTTGTTCTAACAATTTTTGCAAAAATCTCATTTTTTAAAGCATAATCTGCAATTAGAGCTAATTCGTAAGCTGTAGTATAGTGTTTATCATCATCCAAACCATGAGGTGTGACAAAATGTGTATTAGATAAGCCTAATTCTTTAGCATTTTCATTCATAAAATCCGCAAAACCTTCTATACTTCCACCAACATATTCTGCTAATGTTACGGCAGCATCATTTCCAGATCTAAGCATAAGTCCATATAATAAATCTTTTACCGTAACTTTATCTCCTTTTTTTAATTTTAGTTTAGAACCTCCTGTTCCAGCTGCTTTTTTTGACACTTCTATAATGTTATCTAGGTTTGTGTTTTGTATTACAACCATTGCAGTCATTATTTTAGTTGTTGATGCCATTTTTGATTTTTCATTTTCTTTTTTTCCATATAATATCTTTTTTGAATTTCTATCTATTACAACTGCTTTCCTTGAATTAATATTTAACAATTTATTATTTTCTTTTTTATCATATGCATAAACTCTGCTTATTGTTAATACATTTGCTAAAACTATAAAAATAATAATTTTTTTTATCACTTGTTTCATAAGAAAATCACCTATATAAATTATATGCATAAAATTTCATATTTATGTTAAAAAAATAAAATACTCCGTTTTAAAAAAAATGTTAAACTATATATTTTATTTCATTATTATTAAAATATTTTCTCATTAAATCTATTATATACTTTTTAGCTTCTTCTTTTATTTCTTTTTTATATGCGTATTTTCCCTTACCTCTACCTGTCATTTGCTCCTTATTGTATAATTCTATTGCGTTCGGAAATGCCTCATGGTTAATCGCATTATGAACATAGCTATATGTCATAAATATCAATTCAAAAAAAACTTCTTTTTGTGCTTTTAGGGTTAAATTATTAACCATTTGTTTTAATAAATTCTCATAAAGTTCTTTCCAATTTTCAACCAAAATAATCGGTGCTATTAATATTCCCACCGTATAACCCGCTTCAACAAGTTTATTAATAGCTTCTATTCTATTATTCAATTTTGATGTTCCAAATTCTACTTTATTTATTAATTCTTCAGGATTAAGGCTCATTCTCACAATTACTTTTCCATTATGTTTTATTCCTAAAATTGAATTTACCATATCAAATTTTGTTGGAAATGTTATTTTTCCCTTAGGATTATTTCTAAAATTTTCTATTGTCCATTCTAAATTTCCAGTAATAGTATTCTCTAATATTAGATCACTATTACTTCCTATTTCAAATACTAAATCTTTATCTGCTTCAGTTGCTTTTTTCTTTAATTTATCTAACATTTGCTCTCTATTTACAAATAATCTTAAATATGAACATTTATTATAATTACATACCAAATAGCAATACATACACATAGCTACACAACCAGAAGATGTATATGGTACTAAGAAATCTGATAGCTTATGATTTTCTACATATTTATGAGTTTTTCTGGTTCCAATAATTAAGTTTCTTTTCATCTTTGGAAACTCTTTATTTTCTTTTTTTCGCATTTGTTCTATGTTATTATGATTCTCAATAATACTCATTGGAATATTCTGGTTTTGATATCTTTTAAGAAGCTCTCTTCCTAATTGATAATTCTCTGTTTCTTTTTCATAAAAAATAGCATCTGGTATAAACATATAAAATCTCCTTTTTAATATGTTTTCCAAATGCTATTTTTATATACTTTAAAAGCCAAAAGACATTGTAAAGTTGGTATCATCTGTTTTACTTATAATTACACTGATATTTTTATTTTCTTTTGTATTTCTTTCATTAATTAATAAACATGAAAATGCATAATAATTATCTTTTTCTTCAGAATTTTGTATTTCTATGCTATTTATTTCATAGCAATTGTTTTTTATAAACGCTTTTAATTCATTAATGTTTTTTAACATGTTACTTTTAAAATTAGTATCTAGATGTTTATATATTTGGTTATAATCTTTATTATTAATCATTGAAATTATTTTATTTAAATTTATCTTTGCCTTTCCATATTTATCTAAATCCTTGTATTTTTTTTCGTCTTCTTTTGAAAGAATTGTATAGTTGTCTAAAAATACTGTATAATCCTCAATGCTGTTTTCTTTATACTGTCTAAATGTATATATATTATGATGTCTGTCTGCACATATATAGTCAATATAGTTATCATTTTTTATCACTTTATATTTATCTATATACATTAGATTTAAACTTATTTTGTTATCTTCTAAATAATTATAAAACGTATCTTTATTACCAAACCTACTTTTTGAATAGTTACTATCTAACATTTCATAAGCTATATCTTTATAATATAATATTCTTTCTTTAAAATCATCAAAAAATTGTGTAGCCATTTCTTTATTGCTTTTCTTTTCTACGTAGACAAAACTATTATTTTCTCTATTTTCTATAGTTTCAATACTATAATTATTTACTATATCTCCACTTTTTAACTTATCATACCCATTGGCTGTTATATATCTTTCAGGATATATACTGTATAAATTTTCTTGAATTTTAGTTTCTATCATTATATAAAAATCATAAATTTTGTTGTTCTCTTGTAACCTTACTTTTCCTTTAACAATATATACTTTTGTATCACTATCAGCAGAAAACACTTTCATATCTAGTATTATAGTTTTATATAATAATCTATCTACTGTAGGAATATTCGATATACCTAGAATATTTTTATCACTTATGTTATATTTTTTTATAAATGATGGCGCTAACAATGTTTTTAATTCAGTTTTACTACTAGTCATTAATAAAGAGATATAATTTTTTGTTAATGATTTTATGGTATTATATTCTGAATTTTCCATAACATTTGTTACAATTCCAAATTTTTCCTTAATATCAATATCTTTTGGTGCGTCATAAGTAGGATTTATAGTATATCCAATTTTGTCTTCTGGTGTTAGAATTTTTTCTTTTGATATTTTATCTTTATTTTTGTTTCCAAAGAATATCAAAGTGCCTCCAATCATAATAACTATAATTACTAAGATAATTATTAAAATTTTTAACTTTTTCATTTTTTCCCTTTCTAAATTATATTTTTATTTTTTTACCCATGCTACATAATCAATAGCATTACAAACAGCAGAGATACTATTCCATCCTTCTTTCGTTGCTCCATTATTACCTCCACTTGCACTACCATAAACATCTGGATTTGAAATGTATACTTGTTTACCATCTTTACTTATATCCAATAATGCTAAATAATGTCCTCTTGCACTGTATCCTGGATTATGTATTACTCCAACATAGCCTTTTTTCAAGCGTTCTGTCATAGAACTCACTGATGCACCATAAGAATGTTCAACGTTTTTTCCTGTAAAATAAGCTGTATATCCATCAATACTGGTACTTCCTCCTGTTGCATACAATCTATCAGCTGCATCTTTTAATGTCAGTTTACTGTTATATCCACTTCCAACTATTAATGTACTTACTGTTCCGCACTCACTACTCCAACTACAATTTGATGGAATACTAGGATAGTTATATCCCTGAGAATTTTGCTTAAACTCCTTATATTTTTTTCCTGTAATACTACTAGTATAAATGGCATTATATCCACCACTACTTATTCCTACATATTGTGAACCTGATTTATATGTTTTTGCACTTTCTTTTAACCTATATACCCTTGTAACAGGACGTCTATTTAATTCTGCCTGCATATCCTTATAATATGGATTTTCTCTTTGCAAGGCATTTGTAGAACCAGCATTGTAGATAGTGTTATTGCCAGCATAAATTTCTGTATGTACTCTACCATAACCACCTGACCAATAATCTTCATAAATTAAAATGTCTCCAGCTTTTAATTGGCTTACTTTTTTTACTTTATTTATTCTTTCAAACTTTGAATTTGCAGCTAATAAATTATCTAGGTTTCCACAATCATGATAACATGTATTAATATATCCACAATCAATCAACACCCACGAAACAAATGATGCACAAACACATGCTTTATATTTTTTTGACCCCTCAAAGGTACTTGCATAAACTCCATTATACACATAATCATGATCTTCCATATATTTATGTATTTTTTCTGCAGTTTTTATAATATCACCACCACCTGAAGCTGATGGCTCAACATACCATTCATCAATCAAACTAAAATATCCACATTGGAATAAATCCCATTCTTCTTTTCTTCTTCCCGTTAAAACACCATCATTATCAGGATACCATAAACACTCCGAATAAAGTTTATGAGTATAATCACCATGTTTTATTTTCTGACTTAACTTATCATCCCTTGATTGTTTCCAATATTTTTTATATGAATCAACAGTATTTGATCCTATTTTCCCCCAGTTATATCTTCTCGCTGTTAAAGCATATAATTGATACTCTGTCATGTTACAGCCATTTGAAGTAACATTTGCCTTAACCTCTTCATACATATCCCTAAGAACTTCTCTATAGTAGTCTTCAACAACATCTTTTGGAACTTTTGATCCTACTGATGTACTATATCCTAACTTTACAAAATGGTCACTAAACCATCTTGTATCTAATCCTAATATAGCAACTCCACCATATCCATCAGATAAAAATTCATAATAATCCTTATTATATTTAGCAATATCAACACCATGTTCCATATACCCATTCCATCTTACTAGCTGTTCAAATCCTTCATCAGAAGAAGTGTACATGTCAGAATCACTAGAACTAGTGTCAGTTTCTGAATTTCCAATTATCGCTGTAATAATTATAATTATTAGAATAGATATTGCTATAATTCCTAATGCTATTTTTCCATATGGAGTTTTAAGCAATGCTTTAAAAGCTTTTTTTACACCTTGTTTTATTGTATTCTTTGCTTTATTTTTTGCAGCATTAGCTATATCATTTCCAACACTTCCCATTTTATTACCTTTCTAAAATACTTAATCAATAATACTTATTTTTCCATCTATATTATTTATTTTCATTTTTATTTGTTTTGTACTATCTATTTTTCCTGTAGCGAGCATATCTTCGACTAATGTTATAATATATAAATCATTTTCATTTTTTATTTTATAATCACTTATTTTTATTCCAAAATAATTTTTATAATATTTTTTAAATTCATCTATATTTTTAAACTTATCTTGTTTGCATGAATCTGTTATCATACTATATGATTCTTCTATTTCATCACTCTTACATAATTCTATAAAACTAGAAATTTTCTCTCTATTATTTATGTCTTGAACCTTTTTTTCTTCAGCTACTATTTTTTCTTGTTCAATTGGTTCTATTTTCTTCTTCTGTTCTTTTACATACTTATTCATACCTTGTATTATAAATATTATTCCTACTATTATGCCAATAATATATAAAAGAAGCCTACCATAATAGACAAAAAATAATTTGATTTTTCTTTTATATTCCATTTGGTAGACCTCCTTTTTTATTTAGTCAACATTTCCATCTGTTATTCCAACATAACTTTTTCCTTTATTTATTACTTCGTCCGCAAATGCTTCTCTATACTCTGTGCTAACATTTCCTTCTTTTTCTAATCTTTTCATTATACTTTTTTTAGCTTTTTCCATTGTCTTTGAATTTTGCATCTCAGCTTTTGAATATTTAGCTAAAAACCTCCTTTGATACTCAGCTTGTGATATTTGCCCCTTTGACGACTCTTCTGGAAGTCTTCTTGCTTCTAATCTTTGAGCTTCAATTACCGCTTTAGCACCATTTTTGTCACTCGAATTATTTAAAAACTGATTTTCACTTTTTCTAATTGCTGTTACTTTTTGTGCTATTTCTTCTTTTGATCCCTCAGTTACATGGTATGCATCTTGTACTGTTAATCTTTCTCTAACTTCAGAATAAACTTGTCCATTTGTTGGTTTTGTTATATTTTTATCTTCTCTTAAAAATGTTTCTGCTTCACCTATGTATCTTGTCAATTGTTGTTCATTATACTTGCTATTGTACTCTTTTATTCCTAATTTAGCTTTTATTTCAAATCTTCTTTCTAGCTCCATATCTATTTGTGTTTCTGTTGCTCCTTCACCTAATGTTTCTCTTGCTTCTGTTCTTGCATTCTCGTTTTGTAAATAGCTATTAAAAAATGTTTCTCTATCTGCTTCTGATACTCCAGCTTTTCTTAAGTTATACCCCATTTCTAATTCCTGAGTTAACTGTGCCTTCATTGGAATTGTTCCATTATGTCTTGCAGCATAAGATGCATTTGCTTTGTCAATATTTTGTTGATTTGTCAAATATTCTTCTTTTCTAGTTGGTGTTGGTAATGCAGGAGTTTTTATACCATATGTTCCAGCAGCATTTTGCATTATCATTCTTACATTTTCATCTGCTAAATCTTTATTTACTCCTAAAGCATCATATTGTTTCATAAGTGATTGATATGCATTTGTCATTTTCTTCTCATCTTCAAATTCTTTTGCTGAATATCTGCTAGCTAAACTTGCTGAAGCATATGCTAATTGAGTAGCTTCTTCTTCTCCTAAAGAATCTTTATTATCTTCATAAATTTGTACAGCATCATCTATTTGGTCATCTGATAATTTCATTTCTTTAAATTTTGCTCTGTTAGCTAACTCTTGATTTAATTCTCTTGTACTTGCTATTCTACCATCATTTCTCTTTGAAAAACTCTGTGATGCCCTATCTATTTGTTCTGGTGATTTCATCAACTCTTTAACTGCATTTTTTCTTTTGGTTTCTTCATTGTCATTCTTAAAAGCATTTTTTGCGACACTTCCATATTCTTTAGCATTTGCCCATTCATTAGCTAACCTTTTATTTATTTTATTACCTTTTCCTTCTCCCCATGCTGCACCTGTCATTGCAGCTTTTGATCCTTGACCAAACATAAATCCAAATGTTCCTAATGCTGCAGCTCCTGCAAGGGTTGTAGCTCCTCTAATAGCTTTTTTGCCTGCTCCCGTTACCATCTTTCCTGCTTTTCTTCCTGCATATTTTCCTAATGCTACTCCTCTATTTTTAGTTCCATATTTAGACATTAAAACTTTATCTCTATGTTCTCTTATTCCTCTCGCCGCATTCATAAAGCGTGATTTTTTATCCTGCTTACTTGGTGAGTAAATTCCCTGGTTATTTGCTGTATCATTTCCTCCTGTTCTATTATTATTTTCAGTTTGTTCTTCTTGATTTTGATCTGCAGTTCTATCTATTGCATTCTCTAGTCTTGCCATATCTTCTTGTTGCCTTGCAGCTTCTAATGATTCTTCAACTCTATCTGGAGTTTCTACTTGTTCTTCCGCCATCATTCCCGCAATTTCTTCATCCGTTGCATCTGGATTTGATTCTCTTAATATCTGTTCATATTCCTCTGGTGAATAATTCATTCCCTCTATTTGGTTATTTTCTCTTTCATATGCGTCTCTTTCTTGTGGATCCCAATTTGAATCTAATGAATTATAGCCTTCGTCATAACTATCTTGCATTGCTTGTTGTGGATTTTCTCTTTGGCTTCCATCCTGACTTTTCCCTGTACCATTACCTTCTGAATTTTTTGATCCGGGTAGTCCTGGTTTTAATTTATTTTCCTTTATAGTATTATTAGCATCATTTTTAGTTGGAATTTTTGGTTTAGATTCATTGTTTCCTCCTGAAGAACCACCACCTCTTATTCTATTTAACAATTGTCCTGCCATAGCACCAGTTGTCATTGCACCTAAAGGTGAACCTAATTTATCTCTAAATCCAAACATTTCTTTTATAAATTTTTCTGCTGGGATCATTACAGCAAAACATACTATTGAATATAACATGTTTGAATCAGCTAATTCGACTGCTGTACCAACCAAAACAATATAAATCAGAAGATGAAATGGCTGTATTATAACATTATAAACAAATTCCGCAAGCCATTTATTGAAGGCCTGTGCTTTTCCATCTCCAATTTTATCAATTGGATATGTTATACACGAAATTGGACCTAATAGTATCAAAAATATTATTATAAATTCCCTTTTCATGTATTTAACTGCAAATATTATTGTATAGACAAGTATTGCTGCTAATAAAAATTCTAGTGCAAATGCATCTCCTATTGTGTATACTTTATCATTTTCTTCATCATAATACCTTGTTTCTGCTTTTTCTAATTCTGATAATTCGTCTCCTCCTTCTCCCTCGTCTTTATCTGAAATTATATTTTGAATTAGAACCATAACTTTTTCTGTTTGTGAATCTGCATTACCTGTTGTTCCTATCGCTTTTACTACTAGCGATGTCATGTTCAAAGTTGCAATCATAATGTAATGCATCATTATTACCAGGCACAGTGCCACAAGCCAATCTTTAAACATTATTTTATATTTAGCTTTATCTTGAGCAACTGTAGAAATTATCATTCTAATACCTACATATACAAGAACAGAAAGTAATGCAACTATTGTAAAATTTCTTAGGGCATAATACCATCCAGCAACTATATTTCTTAAATTTTTTCTTCCATTAACAATACCTTTTTCTTCAGCATCATCATAATAGTCATCTGTAGCATCATCTGGATTTTCAAAAATATTTGCATTAAAAAGTAAGAATTTTCCCTTAATAATTGCCTCTGGTGTAACTAGCATCTGAACGGTAATATTAACATTGTCTCCCGTATCCTCAACCTTATATATATATTTATGCTCATCGTCATCATCACAAAAAATTGTATTTAAGAGTGCAAAAACACCTCTTTCTATCCAATAAAACAATCCAGCCACAGCTCCTGGAATATCTATTCCCAAAAATCCTCTTGCTTTTACTGCCATTGGGCAACAGAAATTAAAAAGTATTAATAATACTAAAACTAATATTAATTTCTTTGAATGTCTTTGTATTATTTTCATATTTTCTCCTTTTCTATTTGTTTGCTAATTTATTTAAGTTTGTTTCTACAAATTCAAATTCTTTTTTTGTCGGTGTAATCATTAGTATTGCTGTATCATTACCTACTTTTAGTAAACCTTCTCCTCTTTGTGCAGTTACTAAATAACTTGCTTCTCCCTCTGATAGCTTAAATACTTCTTTTAAATACTGTATTTCTGATTTATCTTGTGCTAAAAATAGTTTAGTATCTGAAGATGTTAATACGGCTTGCGCCTCTGGTTTCTCATAAAAATCTTGAAATCTCTGAGAAACTATTGCCAGTGATACATTTCTTTTTCTTGCTCTACGTGCCATTTTATTTAAAAAATCTACAGCTTCTGGGAATGGTAATAGCATCCAAGCTTCATCAACAAGAACTCTTTTTTGTTTTGCCCTTTTTTTATCCTCGCTATTTTTCTTTACAAATTTTTCCCAAATCCATGAAAGAAGTATTTGTTGTGCTAATGGTCTAGCAAACCTTTCTTCTAATTGTGAAATATCTAAATTAATAAATGGTGCTCCCTCTAGTAACTCAAAGGTTGATTGCCCATCAAAATATGCCATTTGTCCATCATACTCTCTTATATACTGTCTCATAACTTTTGTTAAATAGCTATAATGCTTTGTATAATCTGCATTTTCATTTTCTTTTGACTTTTTAAGAATTCGTTGATACCATGACCCAATTGTTGGCATTTGTTTTTTTTCTTGTTGTATTTGCCCTTCATTTATTAATGCTGTATCACTTTGATATAAACTATTAATATTATTAGTTATTCCAATAGCCTCATATTCTTCTGCAACTGCTTCTGCAATAATTTGCTTGGTAACCTCATTTACCTCTGTACTTCTTGTACTTCCTCTTGCCATTGTAAGTAGAGCTTGAGTTACATCTTCTACTTTATTTTGTACATTTAGAATTGCTCTTTCTCTTCCTGTAATCTCATCTTTTACTAGTTCTGGTTCAATATCAAAAACATTTATTATAGTATTTGATGTAGGGCTTAAAATAACATTTATTCCTCCCAAACTTTCTGCAACTATTCTATACTCGCCTTCTGCATCTAGTGCTAGGCTTTCTATTCCCATTAATACACTCGAACGTGATATTAAAGTTTTCATTGTTACAGATTTACCTGCACCTGACTTTGCAAATATAACCATGTTATAATTTGTAAGTGATGAATGAAAATTATCAAAAAGTATAGGTGTTCCAGTTTGTTTATTATATCCTATTGGCACTCCTGTAGGATGTCCTACCTCTGAAGATGTAAATGGAAAAACTGTTCCCATTGAATTTCTATCAAATGTATGTTTTTTGTTTATCAAATTATTTGCTAATGGAACATTACTTTTAAATGCATCTTCTTGCATTGCCCAAGCGGTTCTTAAGCCTATTTGTGTTTTTCCCATTTCAGTTGCCAAAAGTTTTGTGTATTTTTCTAAGTCATTTATGTTATATGCAAAAAGCGTTGCAATAATAGAAGCTTCAAACATTTTATTAAATCCGGCTGCAATTTCATCCCTCAACTGTTCTGTTTCATATTTTTTTTGTGCTAGTATTGCTTCTCTGTTTATATCTCCTCTTCCAGCTGCTACCAATCTTTCTGTTTCTAATTCGTTTATTGTTCTATTTAGTTCTTGTTGTGAATGTGCCTCTTGAATTGGATCTATATATATAGATACATTCATATCTCCAAAATCATATAAACCTCTAAGCAGCTCCGGAAATGTTCCCATACGTGGAAGAGTTCCCACAAAAAAATTTCTTGCCAATCTATTTGTATGAGATACAATCTCTAAATAATTTAAATTAGATGCATCTATTCCTGAAGGAGCTATTAAATCTTTTATATTTTTACTTCGAAAAAGTTTATCTTGTTTTTTTTCATTATTTTCGCTTTTTTTAACTTCTTTTGATTTTTTATTACTCATATTCTAAGCTCCTTTCTTTGTTTTCTTATTTTTTTTATTTTTTTCTGCTCCATTATTTTCAATTTTATCTATTTCTTTTAATGATTCATTTACTATATCATTTGGAATATATCCTCTATTTTCTTCTATCATATTTTTAGCCATTTCTTTAATTAATTCTTCTAAATTCTTTTCTTTTAATTCCATTTCCTTCTTTTTTTGGCTATTTAGTGTAACTTTATCTATTGTATCGTTTGCAAGAACTAGTGCCCTTTCATTTATCATTTTATCTAATTGTTCCATTTTTTTATCTATTACATCCGGTGCCGCCGTATATAATGAATCATATCCTGCTTTAATAGCTTTATTTACACCAAATATTTCTGATGCATCTCTATTATAAGCAACATACAATAAATCTGCTAGTTCTTCTGAATCTAAAACTTTTCCTGTAACATCACACATTGAAAGAGTTCTTATTATTGCCTGAGCATTTGTGTATAATTCTGAAAAAGCCAAATCTATTATTTCTTCTTTTTTAAATAGTTCGTCAGGATTTTCAGGATAATATGAAATAGCTATATAATATTTTTTTGTTAAAATATTTTTATTTAAGCTCATACTTTCTGTATTATTTATAATATCCTTTGTGTACTCTAGCAGGTTTTTTTGTCTTATATATTCTAACTTAATTTTTTTATATTTATCATTATTTATATTTGGATTTTTTTGTGCACTTTCATATTGAATTTTTGCCTTTGCATAACTTGCTTCTATTGATTTTAATTTTTTTCTATAGTTTTCTATACTTTCTTCTAAATTTACTTTTCGTGTTTGTACATATATTTGAATTGGTCTTGTTAATGTGTTTAAGAATTGTATAAAACCTTGTTCAACACCAACTTTTTCTATAGAACTCATCAAATCATAGTTTATTCCTTGACATTGAACAACCATAACCATTCTTTTGCCGCCTTTTTGTATAATCATATTATCTTTAATATCATCAAAATCCATAAAATTCTTTATATTTTGAGTTGTATATATTTTTGTTTGTAACATTTTAGAAGATTTCTTTTCCTCTGCTGATTCTATGTTTATAATTTCTTCCTCATTTTTTTCTTCTTTTTTTCTTCTAAACCATAATACTACAAATATTATTGTCAATATAAACAATATAGCAACACTTATCATTAATAGTGTAACTAAGATTTGAGTTAAAGCTTCTGTTCCCATTATTTTTCCTCCTCTTCTTTTGATATATATATTTTATTTTTTTGTCTCTTAAATTTTATATATCTTAATATGATGTCATCTATATTCTCTCCGCCCACTAATCTGCATATTTTTATACTTTCTGTGTTTGGAACTTTAACTGTTCCTATTAAAAATCCTATTAAAGAAAAAAATAACATGATAATAATTCCTGGATTTAACATTTTAAAATTAAATAATCCAAATATCCAATATGCTGGTAAACCTATCATTCCTCCAATAACAGTATAAATTAATGCTTTTGTAGAAAAAATAAATAGTATTCTTCCCTCTCCCTTAGTATTTCTAGGTATCATATGTGTTCCCATATAGTTTCCTCCAAATTTTTATAATCTCTCATCATATATTATAACAAAAAACCTTACAAAATGTAAGGTTTTTTGTTTAAATATATTATATTTTTAATATTTTTGTAATATTTCTGTAACATAAATAAATTGTACCTATTTATTAGGTTGCAGAACTTGCTATTGAAACTATAAATTTAGCTATTGCTGAAGCACCAAATAGTAATATCATACCAACTAGTAAAGGTACAAATGATTTTTTGTATTCAGCTTTTTCTTCTGCACTACCAACTATATATTTAATACCTAGACCAGCAATTATTACAACAGATAATACTATACCAATATTAGTAAGTATACCTAGTACTTTAGATCCTATATTTGATAATTTTCCACCAGAATTTCCGTAATTTGGTGTAATTGTATCTGGATCAATAGCTGATCCTGTTGCAAAAAGAACAGGTGAAATAGCCATTACCAACATTGTTATTATCATTACAATTGACAATATTTTTGTTAATCTTTTCATGTTTTTTCCTCCTTTTATTAATATTTTTTATTTTAAATATCTTATTTTCTAAGATAACATTAAAATCTATTTATTACATATCGCTCATTATAGTTACGACCAGTTTCCATATACCCATTGCACTAAATACAACTCCACAACTTATTAAATATGGAAAGAGAGCTTCTTTTACCTCAACCTTTTTATTTATTCCTGCTGTCATAAACTGCACTGCAAGTATTGCACCTACAATTACTGCTACGCCAACCGCTACCGCTAATAGCATATTATATAATTTTTTTGAACTATCTTGCAATTTTGATGTATCCATTGTTAAATTAGTATTTTCTTTACCTTTACTTTCCCAATCTTCTGCCATACTGAAAGTATCTCCTAAAGCAAAAACGTTACTAGATAGTAGAATTATTATAAAACCACTTATTAAAAATATTTTTAATAATTTCATATTATCCACCACCTTTAATTGTATCTATTTTTATTATACAATAAATTATATTTTTT